>ERZ1740065.6-NODE-6-length-136374-cov-8.730889_pt1 | contig 136374 bp, 127 predicted proteins | sample MGYA00581738_ERZ1740065 | MGnify/ENA primary metagenome ERZ1740065 (study PRJEB43018, sample SAMN04849749) | marine metagenome | isolation source: floating plastic debris | place: Pacific Ocean | collected 2008-09-01 | study: EMG produced TPA metagenomics assembly...
CCGACGTCTGCGACGCAACTTCCTTAACCATCTGGGCGCCCATGTTTTCGAACTTATCTTCGAGTTCGATTTCCTTGGCGACCGATACACCGTCTTTCGTGACGGTCGGAGCGCCGAAGCTCTTGTCGAGGACGACGTTGCGGCCTTTGGGGCCCAACGTGACCTTGACGGCGTTGGCCAGCGTGTTCACGCCAGCGAACATTTTGTGACGAGCGTCGTCACCAAAACGGACTTCTTTAGCAGCCATTGTTTTGTTCCTTAATAGAGAATGCTGTTTGGAATAGTGAGGTTCGGGTGGCGCGGGGCTTAGCCCTCAACGACTGCCATGATGTCGTCTTCCTTCATCACGAGCAGCTCTTCGCCATCTACCTTGACTTCGGTGCCGCTGTACTTGCCGAACAGCACTTTGTCACCAACCTTCACGTCCAGCGCGCGGACGTCACCGTTTTCCTGGATCTTGCCGTTACCAACGGCAATGACCTCGCCCTTGACCGGTTTCTCTGTAGCCGCGTCGGGAATAACGATGCCGCCGGGCGACGTTCGCTCTTCCTCCATGCGCTTGATGATGACGCGATCATGAAGCGGACGAATGTTCATCGATGAGTCTCCTTGAACTAAGTGATTGATTTTCATTGTCAAAAATCATTCCTGGCGCGTGCAGCTGTTAGCACTCCGCCTCGGGGAGTGCTAATGATAGGGATGAGGCTCGTGATTTCAAGACCCCCTGCCGTGCGCCGTCACCAATTGGCGACACCCCGGTAACGGGTCACAATTCGGCAGGTTCGACGCGCCCCAGGCGCCGCGCGGCGGTATCCTTGGGCGTAATCAACTGCTTGTTTTGCCGGTCTTTGGCCGCATGAATCGATCCATGACGATGACCCGACTGTTCGCGACCTGGCTCGCACTGATGCTGACCGCCCTCGTGCCCGCCCAGGCTGAGGACGAGCTGCTGCGTGCTGAAGAGGCCTTTACCTTCGACGTCAGCGAGGACGCCGGCGAGATCGTCGTCGACTGGCGCGTCGTCGATGGCTACTACCTCTACAAAGAAAAGATCGAGTTTTCGCTCGAGGAATCGAATGCAACGCTTGAGGCGCCCTTCCTGCCGCGCGGTGTCGACTACTCCGACGAGTTCTTCGGCGAGCAGCAGATCTACACCGACGACTTCCAGGCGCGCCTGCCCTACACGGGCGACGCCGGGAACGCGACACTCGTCATTCGTTCGCAGGGCTGCTCCAAGAGCTTTGGCATCTGCTTCCCGCCGACGACGCAGCGCGCCGCGCTGACGCTGGCGAGCAATGCGCCCGCCGCAGCCCAGGCGCTGCCGTTTGGCGGACCCGGCGCCGACGAATTTCTGCCGCCCGAACAGGCGTTCCAACCCCGCGTCACACGCGTGGGCGGCGATAGCCTTGAGGTCGGCTTCCAGGTCGCGCCGGGCTACTACCTTTACAGCGAGTCGATCAAGGCCGAGTTCGGCAGCACCGACTACGCGCCCGGCACGCTCGGCCTGCCCTCCGGTGAGCCCAAAACCGACGAGTACTACGGCGACACCACCGTCTACTACGACGCCGCCTTCGTCACGATCCCGCTGCTACGCATCGCCGCGGAGGCGTCGGTACAGCAACTGACCCTGAGCTACCAGGGCTGCGCCGAGGACGGCATCTGCTACCCCGTGATGTCGCAGACCTTCAACATCAACGTGCCGGCGGGCAGCATCACGGTCTCGGACGCATCGGGCGCCGCGGCTGCGGCCGCCTCAACCCCGGGCCCGGTCTCGGAGCAGTCCAGACTGGCGTTGCTCAGCAGTGGGGGCAACATGCTCGGCGTGCTGGGTACGTTCTTCGCTCTGGGCCTGCTGCTCTCGCTGACGCCTTGCGTCTTGCCCATGGTGCCGATTCTGTCGGGCATCATCTCGGGTGAGGGCGAGAACACGTCGGCAGGTCGCGGTTTCTTTCTCGCGTTGCTTTACGTGCTGGGTATGGCGCTGACCTACACCTCAGCGGGCGCCCTGTTTGCTTACTTCGGTGGTACGCAGGCGGCCACCTTCTTTCAGCAGCCCTGGATCCTGATCACGTTCGCGGGCCTCTTCGTGGTGCTGGCCATGAGCATGTTCGGCCTGTTTGAGCTGCAAATGCCTTCGGCCATCCAGTCCAAGGTCGCCACGATCAGCAACGACCAGAAGTCGGGTACAGCGGTGGGCGCCTTTGTCATGGGCTCACTGTCTTCGCTCGTCGTGACCGCCTGTGTGGCACCGCCGCTGGTCGCAGCCCTGGCCGTCATCGCCGAAACGGGCGACGTCGCTCGCGGCGCCTCGGCGCTGTTTGCCATGTCCATGGGCATGGGCACGCCCCTGCTCATCGTGGGCGCCTCGGCCGGCCGCTTGCTGCCCAAGGTCGGCCCCTGGATGGAGACAGTCAAACAGACATTTGGCTTCGTCATGCTGGGTGTGGCCATCTACATGCTCTCGCGTCTCCCGAGTCTGATTCCGGCCGAAGTCATCATGCTGGCCTGGGCCGTGCTCATCGTTGTCGCCGCGATCTTCCTCGGTGCGATGACGCCGCTGACGCCCGAGTCCTCGGGTGGTCGTAGGGTCGGCAAGGCGGTCACAGTGCTGGGCGCACTCTACGGCGCGATGCTGTTCATTGGCGGGCTAGCCGGTGGCAAAGATCCGCTGCAGCCGTTCAAAGGCTCCGTGCTGGCGCAAACCGGCGGTGGCGCCGTCGAATCGCGCGAGCTCGAGTTCGTGAAGATCAAGACGGTGGAAGATCTCGACCGCGCCGTTGCCGATGCCAGCGCCAATGGCAAGGCCGTCATGCTCGACTTCTATGCCGACTGGTGCCCGTCCTGCAAGGAAATGGAGAAGTACACGTTTACCGATGCTGAGGTGAATGATGTGCTGGCCAATTCGCTGCTGCTCAAGGCCGACGTGACGGCCAATGACGACGCAGACAAGGCGCTGATGCGGCGTTTCGGCATCGTCGGTCCACCGTCGATCATCTTCTTTGGCCCCGATGGCCAGGAGCGCCCGGGCTACCAGGTCGTGGGTTACATGAAGGCGCCCAAGTTCGCGACCCACGTGCGCCAGGCCATCGCTGTCGGGGGCGCCTCGGCGACCACCGCCCAACGCTGACGCTTCGCGCTATCATAAGCGCATGCAGAAACTCGTTATCTACACCGCGGTCCTCGGGCTGGCCGCTGCCGCCGGGCTCGTCACGAGCTTCATGGTCGGCACCAATCCCGCGCCCCTAGAGATCGCAAAGCCCGTCCCGCTCGACGAACAGATGGCGGCCGCCACGGCAGGCGCGCATGCGGCGACGTCGGTCGTCACGCTGGCCAACATGGCCGGCGGCAGCAACAGTGTCGAGGACTGGCAGGGCAAGCCCCGGCTCGTCAACTTCTGGGCCACCTGGTGCGCGCCCTGCCGGCGTGAAATCCCGCTGCTCAAGTCGCTGCAAACCGCGCAGCAGCCCGAAGGCCTGCAGGTCATCGGCATCGCGCACGACGAAATGGACGCCGTGATTGCCTACGCCGAGGAAACCGACTTCAACTACCCCGTGCTCGTGGGCGAGGTCGAAGTCATCGCAGCGGCCGAGGCCTTTGGTGTGCCGCTCAAGGGGTTGCCGTTCACACTCGTGCTCAGCGCAGAGGGCGAACTCGTGAATACCCTCGTGGGCGAGATGGACGCTGAAGAGGCCGAGGTCATCATCGACGTGTTGTCGAAGCTTGAGGCCGGTGAGCTGACACTCGAGGCCGCGCGCGAAGCGCTCGAATAATTCGCCCTAGTGGCGCGCGTCGAGCCACTCCGTCATCTCGGCCAGCACCTCGACCTGCTCAGGCTCGTTGAAGATCTCGTGCTTGAGCCCCGGCCACATCTTGATCGTCTTATCGGTCGCGGCCGCTTCCTGGTAAACGAGTGTTGAGCCTTCGGGCGCCGTGAGTTTGTCTTCGCTGCCGTGCATGAGCAGCATCGGCAGCTCGAGGCTCCGGGCACGTTCTCGCAGATCGGCCATGGCGTCGAAGATCGCCACGACAAGGCCGGCGGGCACCTTGCCGTTGTAGACGAGCGGATCGTCGAGATAGGCCTGCACGACATCGGGGTCGCCGCTGATCTCATTCGAATCCAGCGCCAGCGCGCCGAGACTCGGTGCCACGCGCGCCAGAAACCGCACAATGGCTTCCTGCCAGGCGGGCGGCGGATCGGGCGCGATGACGGCCGGGCCCGAAAGGACCAGCGCCTTGAAGCGATCCTGCTCGCGCAAGGCCGTGAGCGCCGCGATGAGGCCACCCATGCTGTGCCCGAGCAGCGTCACGGGCAGGCCCGGCAGGGCGACGCGTGCATGACGGTCGAGCTCAAGCATGCCCTCGATAAGGATGTTGAAGTCGTAAACACCACCGCGCTTACCCGGCGACTGGCCATGGCCCGCGTGGTCAACGGCAAACACGGCGTAACCGGCCTGGGTCAGCGCTTCAGCGACGTGCGGGTAGCGCCCGCTGTGCTCCGCCAAGCCGTGCGCGATGAGTACGATGGCCTTGGGCGATTCAGGCCGCCACGACTGCCAGACGAGCCGCGATTCGAGCGTGCCGGATTCGTGCTGCATCAGTCCTGCTCCAAAGCCACAAGGAAGCGCTGTCGCACTTCGGCCACGTGCGCGTCCATGGTCTCGGGGGTCCAGTCGCTGGTGTCGACGGGCTCGAGCACCGTGACGCCCACGGTGGCCGGGTGGAACAACAGGTCACCCTTGGGCGACACGTCGAGGGCGTTGCGAATCACGATGGGCACGATGGGCACACCGGCCTGTTGCGCGAGGTGGAACGCGCCCTTCTTGAACGGGCCGAGCCGTGTCGACACGGTGCGCGTACCCTCGGGCGCGATGACGACCGACTTGCCCTCGACACGAATCGTGTCGACGAGCCGGCGCATGGACTCGACGGCCTTGGTCGCGTCACTGCGGTCGATCATGACCGTGCCCGCAAACTGCATGATCTGACCCAGCACGGGCACCTTGCCGATTTCTTTCTTGCCCACGCCCGCGAGGTCGCGGCGCAGCAGGCGCGCGATGATCACGACGTCGGCCTGGCTCTGGTGGTTAAACACAAACACCGCCGGGCGGTGTTCCCAGAGATGCGATTCGCCTTCGACATCGAGGTTGAGCCCGATGAACGCGCTGGCCACGTCGGCGAACAGGCTCATTGAGAAGTTGAGCCCTTCCTGCTTCGACCCCGTCAGCGCCCAGATGGGCAAACCCGCAAGGAACGAGGGAATCATGCTGCCCGTGGCCGCGGCCGTGCGCAGCAGGTCCGTCGGGCGCGGGCGACCGCGACTTGCGAAGCGACGTACGGGCCAGCCGCGTTCCTCGGACGCCTCGACGAGTTTCGGGTTCGGGTTCAGCGGCCGCGGGTTACCCACCCGATCGAGCAACGGCAGGTCATCATTGCTGTCCGAATAGAAGTAGCTCCGGTCCAGGTCGAGCCCGTGTTCGGCCGCCAGCGTCTCGGCTGCGGTGACCTTGCCTTCACCCCAGCACGTCGGTCGCACGATCTCGCCTGTGAACACACCGTCTTCCGATTCGAGCTCGCTGCAGAGCACATGCTCGATGCCTAAGATCTCGGCGGCGTCTTCAACCTGAAACCGCGTCGCCGAGGACACGATCGCCACCGTGTGGCCGCGCTTCTGGTGCGCCTCCACCAGTGCGCGCGCCTCGGGGTAGATCACCTTGGCGATGTGCTTTTCGAAGACCTCGCGGCCCAGCGTCTCGAACTGCTCAACGGTAAGCCCGCGCATCATTCGGGCACTGGCGACGAGTAAGCCCGAGAAGCCCAGGTTGCCCATGCCGTAACCGGCGCCTGCGGCGGCCAGCTGCATAACTTGTCCACGCGACAAGTCGCCGCGCAGTAACTGCTCGCGGAAAAACGAGAACACGGAAAAGCCCGCGATCAGCGTGCCGTCGAAATCGAACAGGGCGGCGATCTCAGGGCCTTTCGGGGCCTCATCGATCTCGCGCGTGATCTTTCGGTAGAGCTTCATGGGCGTGTGCGTCTCAGTCCAGGGCGTCGAGCGCCTGCGTGAGATCGGCGATGAGGTCATCCGCGACTTCGATGCCAACCGACAGGCGCAGCAGGTTATCAGGAATCGGGCTGTCCGGACCCTCGATCGTCGCACGGTGCTCGACGAGGCTCTCGACGCCGCCCAGCGACGTCGCGCTCGCAAACAGGCGCAATCGCCCGGCGACGGCGAGCGCTGCGTCGCGGCCACCGCGCACCATGAACGAGAGCATCGAGCCGAAGCCGCCTCGCATCTGCTTCGCCGCGACCGCGTGCCCGGGATCGTCAGCGAGACCCGGGTAGCGCACGCGCTCGACCTGGGGATGCGCCTGCAACGCCTCGGCTACGGCCAAAGCACTCTCGCTCGCGCGACGCTGGCGCAGGAATAGCGTGCGCATGCCCCGCTGCAACAGCCAGGCCTCAAACGCACCACACACGGCACCGCCCTCGCCGCGCTCTGTGGCGATGCGCCCCCAGAAATCGTTGCGCTCGCGGCAGACGAGCGCGCCCGCGAGCACGTCGCTGTGACCGTTGAGCGCCTTGGTTGCCGCATGCATCACGATGTCGGCGCCGAGCAAGATGGGTTGCGTGTGCACGGGCGTGGCCACCGTGGAGTCCACGGCCAGCATCGCGCCCGCGGCGTGCGCAAGCTCTGCCGCGCGCGCGAGATCGGTCGTGTCCCACAGCGGGTTTGAAGGCGTTTCAACCCAGACCAGCCGCGTGCCGGGCGTGATCGCCAACGCCAGCGAATCGGGGTCCGAGGTCACGTAGGTCACGCGCTCGAGGCCCCAGGTTTCAGAGAAGGTCGCGATCCAGTGGCGGAGCCCCCAGTACATGACGTCGGGCACGACGATGCGGTCGCCGGGCGCGAGCGCACGAAACACGGCCGTGGCCGCCGCCATGCCCGAAGCGAACAGCAAAGCGTCCGCGCCCGCTTCGAGCTCGGCGAGCATGCGCTCGGGCACGCGGTAGGTGGGGTTTTCGTCGCGCGAATAGCCCACGCCAGGATCGGGCAGCGCGTACTCCGTGTCGCGTGCGTAGGTCGTGGCCAGGTGGATGGGCGGTATCACGGCGCCCGTCTCTTTGTCTGCGAAATGCAGGCCCGACGCGATGCGCGATTCCAGCGCGGCGTCGTGGTCGTCAGTGTCTTTGGCCATCGCGCGAGTATACGCGAAGCGCTTGGGCGGCCCGCGTCAGGACGCGGCTTGCGGCGTGATGCCCTCGACGCGGTCTTCGAGCTCTTCAGTGGCCGCTTCGAGCGCGGCCAGCGTGTCGGCGTCGGGCTGCCAGAAGTTGCGGTCCGAGGCTTCGAGCAGACGGTTGGCAAAGCGGCTCGACGCGGTGGGGTTGAGCGCAGCGATGCGCTCGCGCATGGCGTCGTCGAGCACGAAGGTTTCCGTGAGCTTCTGGTACACCCAGGGCTGCACCTGGCCCGTCGTTGCCGACCAGCCCATCGTGTTCGTCATGTGCACTTCGATCTGGCGCACGCCCTCGTAGCCGTGCTCGAGCATGCCCTCGTGCCATTTCGGGTTGAGCATGCGCGTGCGGGTTTCGAGTGCGACCTGCTCGCTGAGCGTGCGCACCGTGCCCTCGCCGCGCGTCTGGTCGCCGATGTACACGGGCGGTGCGTCACCGCCGCGGGCGCGTTTCACGGCACCCGTGATGCCGCCCAGCGTATCGAAGTAGTTATCGACGGTCGTGACGCCCAGCTCGATGGAATCGAGGTTCTGATAGGTCAGCGAGACGTCCGCGAGCGTGGCGCGCAGCAAGGCACTCTGCGCCTGCGGCCGACCATCGCAGCCGTAGGCGAAGCCTTTGCGGCGCGAGTAGGTTTCGGCGAGCTCTTCTTCGTCGCCCCAGCGGCCACTTTCGACGAGGAAGTTGACGTTGGAGCCGTAGGCGCCGTCCTCGTTGCCGTAGACACGCAGCGCCGCCGTCTCGAGCGAGCAGCCGTGTTCGGCCTGGTAGGCCAGTGCATGTTTGCGAATGAAGTTCTGCTCGACGGGCTCATCGGCGGCCGCGGCGAGGTAGGCGGCCTCGGCCAGCAACTTGATTTGCAGCGGCATGAGGTCGCGGAAGATGCCCGACAGCGTCATGACGACATCGATGCGCGGTCGTCCGAGGTCTCCGAGCGGCACGAGCTCGGCGCCCGCGATACGGCCGTAGCTGTCGAAGCGCGGCACGGCACCCATGAGCGCGAGCGCCTGCGCAATCGGACCGCCTTCGCTTTTCAGGTTGTCCGTGCCCCAGAGCACTATGGCGATCGACTCGGGCAGTGCCTCGCCAGACGCGGTGTGGCAGGCCAGCAGGCGGTCGGCCTGACGGCGGCCGTCCTGTACGGCGTAGTTGCTCGGGATGCGGAACGGGTCGAAGCCGTGCAGGTTGCGACCCGTCGGCAACACCTGCGGGGTGCGCAGCACGTCGCCACCGGGCGCGGGTGCAATGAAACGCCCGTCGAGTGCGTGCAACAGTGCCGTGGTTTCACTGTCCTCGCCCAGCAGCTGGTCGTAACGCGCCAGCTCGCGGAACATACTGGGGCCGTCCTGACCGGCCGGCAGCCCGGCCAGACGCGCGGCGCGCTCGGGGTCGAGCCCGTCACCCACAAGTGCCTGCAAAGATGCACGCGCGGGTGTCACGCCGTAAGCCGCATCGGCCATCGCTGAGAGCAGGTCGACACGCTCTTCCACGTCAGGCGGGCGGCCCACAATGTGCAGGCCGTGCGGGATCATCGTGTGTTCGAGTTCGAGCAGTGCGTCGCGCAGCGTGCCAATGCATGCATCCCAATCCGACTCGGTCCATTCCGGACTCGCATCGCTGAGCTCGAGCTCGGCCGCCTGGGCCTGGATCAATGCCGCGAGCTCGGGGTCGGCGACGGCGTTGGCGTCGCGGCTGCGCCAGCGTTCGATCGAGTCGTTGAGTTCCTGCAGACCGCGGTACAGGCCGGCTTCTGCCACGGGCGGTGTCAGATAGCTGACGAGTGTCGCCGCGGCGCGGCGCTTGGCGATGGCGCCCTCGGACGGGGTGTTGGCGGCGTAGAGGTAGTAGTTGGGCAGGTCGCCAATGAGTCGTTCGGGCCAGCAGGCACCCGACATACCCGTCTGCTTGCCGGGCATAAACTCAAGCGCGCCGTGGGTACCGAAATGCAGCACGGCGTTGGCCGCAAAGTCCTCGCGCAGGAACCGGTAGAACGCCGAGAATGCGTGCGTCGGCGCAAAGCCGCCCTCGAACAGCAACCGCATGGGGTCACCTTCGTAACCCATGGCGGGCTGCACAGCGACGATCACATTGCCAAATTGCTTGCCGAGACCCAGCAGCTTGTTGCCGTAGGTCAGGTGGCGGCCAGGTGCGGGCCCCCACTGCGACTCGATCTCGGCCAGCCAGGGCTCGCGGCGCACGTGATCGTCGGCATCGATTTCGAAACAGACGTTGGCGTCGGCGCCGTACTGGGCTCGGTTGCCTTCAATCACGGACTCACGCAACGCGTCGGCGTCCTCAGGCAGGTCCTCGACGCCATAGCCCGCCTCACGCATGGCGGTCAGCGTGTTGTGCAGGGAACCGAAGACATCGAGGTACGCCGCTGTACCCGTGTTGCCCGCGTTAGGCGGGAAGTTAAAGAGCACGATGGCGACTTTGCGCTCGGCGAGCTTCGCGCGGCGCAGCGACACGAGCTTTGCGATACGCGCAGCGAGCATGCCGGCGCGCTCGGGGCAGCTCGACATGTCCTGCGGATTGTCGTCCTCGGTAAATGTGCAGCCGCGCGAGCAACCCGCGCAAGTGACGCCTGGCGCGCCCGCACGCCCGCCGAACACCGTGGGTGCGGTCGCACCATCGAGTTCAGGGATGGCGACCATGATCGTCGACTCAACGGGACTCAAACCCCGCTCGGAGCCGCCCCACTGATCGAGTGTTTGAAACTCAACGGGGTGCGCCGCGACGTAGGGCACATCGAGCTTCTTGAGAATCTCTTCTGCGGCGGCCGCATCGTTGTAGGCGGGACCACCCACGAGCGAGAAGCCCGTCAGCGACACCACGGCGTCGACGACCACCTGGTCGTCGTGCATGAAGAACTGCTCGATGGCGGGTCGCGCATCAAGCCCCGAGGCAAAGGCCGGTACGACCTCAAGCCCCCGCGATTCGAGCGCCGCGATGACGCCGTCGTAATGCCCGGCGTTGCCACCCAGCAGATAGGACCGCAGCATGAGCACACCGACGCGACCCGACTTGGCGGTACCGCGTGGCAGCTTGGGCAAGGCGCGCAGATCATCGTGGATCCGACCCTGCATGCGCGGGTGGTAGAGGCCAACGTCGGGATAGGCTACGGGGTCTTCAGCGGGCGCCAGCTTCTGCGTTAGCGCTTCGCGTTTTCCGGTTGCGTAGCGGCTGGCGAGATAGCGCACGAGATTGGCCATATTCTCGCGCGAGCCACCCAACCAGTATTGCAGTGTCAGGAAGTAGGCGCGGACGTCTTGTGCTGTGCCCGGAATAAACCGCAGCAGCTTGGGCAGACGTCGCAGCATACGCATCTGCGCCGCCCCGCCGGTCTGTGCCTTGTTCTTGTTGCCGCGCAGCTTCTTGAGCAAGGCCATGGGGCCCGAGGCCGGCTTCGACATATCGAAGTCGCCCATCTTCGTGAGCACCGTGACCTCACTGGCCGACATCGCACAGATAACGGCATCGCACTGGCCGCGCTTGGCCGCGATGTCATCGATCAGCGGTTTGAAATGGTCTTCCATGAACAACATCGTCACGACGACGATGTCTGCCGCTTTGATGTCGGCGCGGCACTGATCCAGCTTCGCGGGGCTCGCGCTCCACTCCGACGCAGCGTGCAACGACAGCCGCAGGCCCGGACACTCGCGCGCGAGATCCGCGGCCGCATTCTGCGTCGCTGTGGCCAGGTGCGTGTCCATCGTGACGATGACCACGCGCATGGCTGTCTTGCTACCCCGGACTGTGCCGTCCGCCCCCATTCGTCGCCCCGCCAAGCGAATTGTTGTGAGTCCAATGTAGGTGGCAGCGGTTCGATCGTCAATAAAGATTGACACTTTGAGTGTCTATTTTTGAGGACAACAAAGAAATCAGTCATTTACCGGTACTGCGTCACAGCAGTTTTGGGCCCTTATGTCATAATCCGCCCGCTTTCCGGGAGCCTCCATGCCTCTGATTTCTCTGCTGCCCCTGTTCGGCATCAGCCTCTTGCTCCAGCGCCGATTCGGCCTGCGGGCGGCGCTGGCGCTCATGCTGGCGGTGGCCGGGTGGTTCACCGTGGTCTACGTGGGTGGGCTCGCCGGCGTGCTCAGGCCGGTCGCCATTGGCGTCTGGGTGCTGGGCGCGCTCCTGTTTGTCGTGATGCTCCCCGGCTGGGTGGCCCAGATGCGTCGCGACGGCGTCGACATCGTCTACGCACTGTTCGCGGTGTTTTGCCTGGCGTTCTGGTTCGTGCACCACGACAGCCAGTTTTTCTACTACGACGAGTACGGTCACTGGGGCATTTACCTGCGTGACATGTGGGCGCTCGACAGCTTCTGGCAGGCCGATAGTAATGCCCGCCACCTGCGCTATCCGCCCGCAGGACCGCTCTGGCAGTACGCATTCACCGTGTTTGCGCCGCGCGTCGACGCCAGCGCCTACATGGCGCAGTTCGTACTCCTTATCGCACCCGCCATGGTGCCGTTCGAAGGTCTGGGTTGGAAACGCCCGGGCTGGGTTATCGCGCTGACGCTGGGCGCCGTTGCCGGGCTTGCGAGCTTCGGCCACGGCGTGGCGAGCCTCTATGTCGACCACCTTGTGAGCACCTGGTTTGCGGGCGCGCTGCTCGCCTTCATGCTCGAGCGCAAGCCCTCGATTGGGCGCGTCGCCGCACTCGCGCTACCGCTTGTCGTGCTGAGCCTGCTCAAGGATGCGGGCCTGGCCTTCACGCTGGCGGCCGCGGGCATCATCGGCGTCGTGTGGCTCGCCGACCGCTGGAAAGACGACGGCGGCGGCCGCGCCTTGCTGACCGCGGTCGTCTGCGGCGTGCTGCTGGTCGCACCGTCGTTTGTGGCGCTTGGAAGCTGGTCGGCCAATCGAGATGCCGCGGGCGTCGTGCGCGAGACGCAGTCGTTGACTGGTGTCGTCGGCGGCCTCGTGCGGGGCGAGCGCGCGCTCGATGACGCCGCGACGGCCCAGATTCGCGAGCGTTACCGCCGCGTTTTCATGCACCAGCAACTGGCCAAGGACGACGTCTCGGCACAGTTCAACGCGTTCAGTTTCCCCCTGATGTCGTTGTATGAGGATCGCTTCCGAGTCTCGACGGCAAGCTTCTACCTCTTGTTCGCCCTGTTCTTCCTGCTCGTGCTCGGCTTGGGCAAGCCGCGCGGACAGACACTGCGTTGGTCGCTCTTTGCGATGGGCGCACTGGGAACGGCCGTGGCCTATTCGGCGGTGCTCTACCTGAGCTACCAGTTCGCGTTCGGGGAGCGCGGCCTGCTCGTGACCTCCTACATTCGCTACACGCATTCCGCGGCACTCGCATTGCTGCTCATCGCACTCGCGTCGCTGTCGCCCACGCACGGCCTGCTCGCGGGCACGAAACGCCTGGGCCGCGTGTCGCTGTCCACGGGCGGCGCCGCCATCGCGGCCGTGCTCGCATGGCTGTTTGTTCTCGAAACGCCCTACCTCAGGAACTTCACGGACAAGAACCCGCGGCTCGAACCACGCATTGCCGCTGAGCCGCTCATGCGCGAGATCAGAAGCTCCGTGGGCGGGCGCCGGCTCTGGGTCTACTTCCCCGTCGACCGGCCCAATGGCTTTTTGGGGCGCTTGATTCAGTTTCAACTGGCACCCACGCCGACCACCATCGAGCGTTCGGCCGAGTTCATCGCCCAGCCCAACGAGACGCTGGCCGCCGCGCTCGCCGACTACGACGTGCTCTGGTTCCCCGTGAGCAATGCCGACACGGATGCACGCGTCGCCGCGGCACTGGGCGTCGAGCTCAATGGGCGGTTTGTGGAGACACTCGACAACGGATCGGGGGACGCAGCATTCCGGCTCTACGAGTTTCGTCGCACACCATCAAACCCGGCTGAAGAAGGCGGCGACTGAGGTCGCTACAGCGATACGCCAGCGCGTGGCCAAGACTACGGAAACACCATGAAGCTCATCGTCCAGATTCCCTGCTACAACGAAGCCGAGAACATCGCAGACGTGATCGCCGCGATCCCGCGCGACATTAAGGGCGTCAATGAAGTCGCGGTGATGATCATCGATGACGGCTCGACGGACGACACCGTCAACGTGGCCCGCGCGGCGGGCGCCGACATCATCCACCGCAACCGCCGCAACCTGGGGCTCGCGCGCACGTTCCGCGCCGGCATCGACCGCGCGCTGCGCGAAGGCGCCGACATCATCGTGAACACGGATGGCGACGGGCAGTACCCGGGGCGCTTCATTCCCGAACTCATCACGCCGATCCTGAAGCATGAGGCCGACATCACGATTGGCGACCGCCAGACGCACAAGGTGGCGCAGTTCTCGCCGCTCAAGAAACTGCTGCAGCGTTACGGCAGTGCGCTCGTGGCGCGGCTGTCCGACCTCGACATCCCCGACGCCGTCAGCGGGTTCCGCGCGTTCAGTCGTGACGCCGCGTTCGATCTCAACATCGTGTCATCGTTCAGTTACACGATCGAGAGCCTGATTCAAGCGGGGCGCAAGCAGTACGCCGTGACGTCTGTGCCCATCGAGGTCAACGAGGTCACGCGCCCGTCGCGGCTGTTCCGCTCGATCCACCAGTTCCTGGCGCGCTCGGGCTCGACGATGTTCCGCATGTACGCGATGTACAAGCCGCTGCGCCTCTACGCCTACATCGGCACCCTGCTCATGTTGCTGGGCGCCGTCCCCGTCGTGCGTTTCATCATCTACTACCTGCTCGGCGACGGCAGCGGCAAGATCCAGTCCCTGATCGTCGGCACCGTGCTGCTGATCCTGGGCGGACTGGCCATCCTGTTCGGCATGCTCGCCGACCTCATCAGCTTCAACCGCCAGCTCAGCGAGATGACGCTGGAGCGCGTCCGCCGCATCGAAATCGCGCTTGAGGCCCACGAGACCCCCGTACACCCCGACGACGAGGGCTGAACGAGCCCGGATTACTGTCAAACGGTCGCTAACTTGGTTAGTATTGCGGCCAATTTCGTCGAACCGGACAGATAAGGCATGGCCGGCCACGCTCACGATGTGCTGTTACTCAACGGACCGAACCTCAATTTACTGGGGCGCCGGGAGCCGGGCATTTATGGTGCACGCAGCCTCGAGGACATCGTCACGGGCCTGCGCAAGGAAGCTGCAGCGCTGGGCATCGGGCTGACGGCCTTTCAAAGCAACGCAGAACACGAGCTCGTCGACCGCGTTCACGCTGCGGCCGACGACGGCACGGCGGCGGTACTTATTAATCCCGGCGCGTTCACGCACACCAGCGTGGCGCTCCGCGATGCACTGACGGGCATCGATCTGCCCTTTATTGAAGTGCACCTCTCAAACATCCACGCCCGCGAACCGTTTCGCCGGCACAGTTATTTCAGCGATGTGGCGCTGGGCTCGATTGTCGGGCTGGGAGCCACGGGATACACGCTTGCATTGCGTGCGATCGCGAGCCATCTGCAGCAGCAAGGCGGGGCCTGATCGCCGGGGGAACCAGAGCATGGACATCAGAAAAGTCAAAAAACTCATCGAGCTGCTTGAAGAGTCAGGCATCGCCGAAATCGAGATCACCGAAGGTGACGACGCCGTGCGCATCAGCCGCTACGCCAACGCGCCCGCAGCCGCACCGGTTGCCGTGGCTGCGGCTCCCGCACCGGTTGCAGCAGCGCCTGCACCCGCTGCTGCAGCGCCGGCTGCTGCGCCCGTCGAAGACGCCGCAGCCGCGGCCGAAGACGAAGGCCACGTCATCGATGCGCCTATGGTGGGCACCTACTATGCGTCGCCCGCGCCTGGCGCTTCGCCATTCATCCAGATCGGTGACCGCGTCAAAGCCGGCGACACGATCTGCATCGTGGAAGCCATGAAGATGATGAACCAGATCGAGTCCGACGCCGACGGCGTCGTGAAGTCGATCCGCGTGCAGAACGGCGAGCCCGTCGAATACGGCCAGGCTCTCGTCACGCTCGACACGCGCGCCTGATCGCCGGGGCTGGCTCATGCTGGAAAAAATCGTCATCGCCAACCGCGGCGAAATCGCGTTGCGCATCCTGCGCGCGTGCCGCGAATTGGGCATTAAAACGGTCGCCGTCTACTCGACGGCGGACAAAAACCTCAAACACGTGCTGCTTGCCGACGAGAGTGTCTGCATCGGGCCGCCGACCTCGACCGACAGCTATCTGAACAAGGCGGCCATCATCTCGGCGGCCGAGGTCACCGACTCCGTCGCGATCCATCCGGGCTACGGCTTCCTGTCCGAAAACGCAGACTTCGCCGACAGCGTCGAGAAATCGGGCTTTACCTTCATCGGCCCCAACGCCAAGTGCATCAAGCTCATGGGCGACAAGGTCGAAGCCATCAAGGCCATGAAGGAAGCCGGCGTTCCCACGGTGCCGGGCTCGGATGGTCCGCTGGGCGACGACCCCGACGAGAACCTCCGCATCGCACGCGACATCGGCTATCCCGTCATCATCAAGGCCGCCGGTGGCGGTGGTGGTCGTGGCATGCGTGTCGTGCACAGCGAGCCATCGCTCGTGAACGCCATCAACCTGACGCGTGCCGAAGCCGAGGCCGCCTTTGGCAACCCCGTCGTGTACATGGAGAAATTCCTCGAGCGACCGCGCCACATCGAATTCCAGGTGCTGGCCGACAAGCACGGCAACGCCGTGCACCTGGGCGAGCGCGACTGCTCCATGCAGCGCCGCCACCAGAAGGTCATCGAGGAGGCGCCCGCACCCGGACTGCCGCAGGCGCTGCGCGACACAATGGGCGAGCGCTGCGCACAGGCCTGCCTCGAAATCGGTTACTCCAACGCCGGCACCTTCGAGTTCCTGTTCCAGGACAACGAGTTCTATTTCATTGAAATGAACACGCGTCTGCAGGTCGAACACCCCGTCACCGAACTCGTCACGGGCATCGACATCGTGCGCGAACAGCTTTCAATCGCCGCTGGCGAGCCGCTGTCGTTTACGCAGGACGAGGTGGTCATGCGCGGTCACGCCATCGAGTGCCGCATTAACGCCGAAGACCCAAAGACGTTTATGCCGTCACCGGGCACGGTCGACCTCTGGCACGCCCCGGGCGGGCCCGGCGTGCGCGTGGAGAGCCACATCTACAATGGCTATCGCGTGCCGCCCTATTACGACTCGATGATCGGCAAGCTGCTGACTCACGGTGATACGCGCGACGTCGCGATCGCCCGGATGCGCGGCGCGTTGAGCGAAATGGTCATTGAGGGCATCAAGACCAACATCGAGCTGCACCTGGAGATCCTGCAACACGGTGCGGTGCTAGCCGGCGGCACAGATATCCACTATCTCGAGAAGCGGCTCGGTCTCTGACGCGCGACTATGGCCTGGCAGCAGGTAACGCTGGCGCTGGCTGAGCTCGACGCCGACACCGTGGAATCTGCGCTGCTCGCCGCGGGCGCCGTGGCCGTCACTTATACGGACGCGGCGGATCAGCCCATCCTGGAACCCGCGCCCGGTGAGGCGCCGCTCTGGCGCGAAGCGCGGCTCACGGCGTTGTTCCCCGAAGACGCAAGCATCGAACGCATCGGGCTGACGCTGGCCGCACAGCTTGACGGTCATGACCTGCCGGCCATGGACGTGAGCCTGTTGCCCGACCGCGAGTGGGAACGTGAGTGGCTGCGCGACTACCAGCCCATGCGATTCGCTGATCGACTCTGGGTGTTGCCGCACGGCGCTGACATCGATACGGGCGAGGATGTGGTGCTGCGTCTCGACCCGGGGCTTGCGTTCGGCACGGGCACCCACGCCACAACGGCGTTGTGCCTGACGGCGCTCGCGACGCGCCCGCCCGAGGCTGCGCGCGTGCTCGATTTCGGCTGCGGCTCAGGCATCCTCGCCATCGCGGCGCTCAAGCTCGGCGCGGCGACCGTACTGGCCACCGACATCGACCCGCAGGCGCTCACGGCGACACGGGAGAACGCCCAGGCCAACGGCGTGGCGGACCGGATCGAAACCGTGATGGCGCCCATGGCCCCCAAACCCGGCCAGTTCGACGTCGTGGTGGCCAACATCCTCGCGCAGCCGCTGATCGAGCTTGGCGCGATCATCGCGATGGCCGTCAAACCCGGTGGCAGGCTGCTCTTGTCGGGCATTCTGGCCGATCAGGCCAAAGCGGTTGCCAAAGCTTACGACCCGTTCGTTGAGTTCGACCCCACTGCCGTGCAGGATGGCTGGACCCTGCTCGAAGGCATTCGACGACGTGACTGATTCCGCGACAGAAACTCGCTGCCCCGCTTGCCACACCGTGTTCGCGGTTGAGGCCGAGGACCTCGAGCGCGCGGGTGGCAAAGTACGTTGCGGCGAGTGCATGCACGTCTTCGACGCCGTGGCGCACGCCACGACGGCTGCCGATTCCCAGGACGCGGCTGATGAAACCGTCGAGGTGGCGGCCGACCACGAGGGCTACGATCGAGCGACCGACGAGACGCCGCCCGAAGACGCAATAGAGGCGCCCTTCGATGTGGGCGAAGACCATGCCGCGAACATCGATGACGAGCAGTTCACCGCCACCAACTGGTTTATCGTCGACGAGGCCGGCGATCTGGCGCCCATCGATGCGACGACTAACGACGCCGAGGCCCCCGACGACGACGGCGAACTCGTGTTCGGTGCCGAGCCCGATCCCGAAGACAGCGGCGCCTTTCGCTTTGGCGACGATACGCCGCCTGACACGTTGCGCGCCGAGCTCGCGGCGCTCGTGGGCGAAGAACTCGTCGAGGAGGATGACGTCGCGGTTGAGGAAGAGGACGGCATTGCTGCGCTTGCAAATGCCGACACCGACGCCGCACCCGAACCTGAAGCGCCCGTCTCGGCCGAGCCCGAGTCCGAGGGCGACTGGGACGACCTGCTGGGCGAACTCGACGGCGCGCTTGAAGCGGGCAGCGAGGTCGACCTCGATTTCGTACTCGCTGATGCGGATGAGGCCGGCAACGAGACCTCGGTAGACCTCGACCTCACCCGCGCGACCGGGCAGACCGTGCAGCCCGACTTCGAGTTGCCCGACGATGCCCTGATGTCCGCGACGTCGGTGTCAACGCCCGCGCTGTCGATTCCGGAAGCAGGCGATTCGGACCCCGGGCCTGGCGCCGAGCTGACACTGGAAGGTGAGGCGCAGACAGAGGCCGAGTCGGCACTGTCACTTGAGGTCGACGCCCCCACCGAGCTCACACTGGAAGCCGAGAGCGACGATGCGTCAGCGTTGACCCTCGAATCGGAGGCATCGGACGCACTTACGCTCGAAGCCGACAGCGAGCCTGAACTGCACGCGGAGCAGGAGCCGGAACCAGAACCCGAGGTTGAGCCAGAGCCCGAATCGGAACCGGAGCCCGAGCCTGAGCCCGAGGCGCCCAGCGACCTCGAATCCGCCGAACGCGCACTCGATGCGGCTGCCGACCACGCGTTCGATGCCGGCGCCCTCGACGATCTCATGGCCGCCGCAGAAGCCCTGGACACAGGCGACCTGGCGCTTGAGACCGAAGCCGCCGTTGATGGCGACACGACGGGCGACGAAATCCCCGCCGACGAGGCCGAGAGCGAGGCCGAGCAGTCCGCAGACGATGAGACCGACGACGACCTCTCGAATACCGGCACCGTCGGCGAGGACACGATCAACGCCATGGCTGACGGCGAGCGCGGCGAAGTCATCGTACTGGGCGGTGAAGACACGCCCGCGCCGGAGGCAGCGAGCGCTGCGGCCGAACTCGTCATCGATGCACCCACGACGCCGAGCGAGGAACTCGAAGACGACCCCTCATTCGCCGAATCGATGATCATCTCGCCCGATCTCGCGCCCAAGGCGCCGCGACGCACGGGCCTCTGGTTCACGCTGAGCTTTGTGGCGCTCATCGGGCTCGCCGCACAGGCCGTGCACACCTGGCGCAACACGCTGGTCACACAGCCCTACTTCGAAAACGTGTTGCCCACCGTATACAGCACTCTCGGGCTCGATCTCACACCCGCCTGGGACATCCGGCAGTGGTGCGTGGAAACTTCGGGCGCCTTGGCCTCCGAGGCCGGACTCGATGTGGAGTCGGTGTTCTCGAATCGCGGCGATACCGCGCTGCCGCCCCCCGTCATCAAGGTGCGCATTGTTGATGCCTACAGCGACACGCTGGCCGCTACGATCATCGAGCCTCGCGATTACCTCGCGGGCGCCGTGCCCGAGCGCATCGCACCGGGCGGCCGCATCACGGCGCTGGCCCGACTTGACTACAACGAGCCGCGGCTCGACGGCTATGAAGTCTCGCTCTGCTATGCCGGCGAAGACGGCGCCCTGCGCTGCGGCACGGGTTGCCCGAACAATGACTAATGCGACTGAAGACCGCTACGGCGCGTTGCCGCGCGTGGGGCCGCACACGCTGACCAGCCGCGTGCTCCAGTCCCCGATGGCCGGTATCACCGATGCGCCGTTTCGCAAGCTGGCGCGCCGTTTTGGTGCGGCACTCGCGGCTTCGGAGATGACCACTGCCGACACGCGGCTCTGGCAAACCGCCAAGTCGCGGCACCGGCTCGATATCGACAGCGACGCCTCACCGCGCGTGGTGCAGATCGCGGGCAGTGAGCCCGCCCAGCTTGCCATTGCTGCGCGCGCGGTGGTGGATCGCGGCGCCGACATCGTCGACATCAACATGGGCTGCCCGGCCAAGAAGGTCTGCAAGAAACTCGCGGGCAGCGCACTGCTCCAGGACGAACCGCTCGTCGGGCGCATTCTCGATGCTGTTGTTGCCGCCGTTGAGGTACCCGTGACGCTCAAGACGAGAATCGGTTGGGACCTGGAGCACCGCAACATCGCGCGCGTTGCCGTCATGGCAGAAAACGCGGGCATCCAGGCCTTGGCGGTGCACGGTCGCTCGCGCGCGTGCAAGTACGGTGGGCAGGCGCAGTTCGAAGACATCGCTGCCGTTTGCGACGCGTTGTCGATACCGGTTTTTGCCAACGGCGATATCGATTCCGCTGCACGCGCCGAGGCGGTGATGTCGGCCACGGGTGCGGCCGGCGTGATGGTCGGGCGCGCCACACAAGGGCAACCCTGGCTTCTCGAATCGATGGTTGCGAGACTCGCGGGCGGAGCCCCCGTCGCGCCACTTCCAATCGAAAAATCGCATGCTATAGTACGCGACCACCTCGACGACCTTCACGCCTTTTACGGCGAGCGCAAAGGCGTCTTGATGGCAAGAAAACACCTGAACTGGTACTGCCGTACGTTTGGCATCACCGATCAGACCAGACGCGAATTGCTGCGCCTGCACGAACAGGATGCACAGCGCGAAATGGCGTTCAGGCTCTTCAATGGCGCGGATGGGAAGGATTCTCTAGCCGCGTAGCGCGTAGGCCTCAAAAAAGGGCGCCGCGTGTGCAGTCTTTTTTGGGGGAAGACGGACAGTGGTCGAAACGCGAACGGGCAGCAGTGGCAGCAAGGGGACGCGCAGGGGTGCTCCGGCACGGGTAAGCGCCAGCAGCAGAACAAGAAAGTCAGCCAAGACGGCGACACGCACTGCCAGCAACAAAAAGACTGCCAATAAGAAGAACGAGAAAAAGGCTGCCAAAGTGTTGCGCAAGGGCAAGAAGCCGCTCGCCACGATGACCGAGAGCGCGCTCGAGGACTACTTCAAGAAGCTCAACGGCACAGCCCCCGGCGACCTCTACGACCTCGTGCTCAGCGAAGTCGAACGCCCGCTGTTTCGTACCGTCATGGCTTACACCGAGGGCAACCAGAGCCGCGCCGCAGAAATTCTGGGCATCAATCGCGGCACATTGCGCAAGAAGCTCAAGGCGTACGCCATCTCCGTCGACTAAGTCGTTCAATTACGAGGCGAGGTAGCGCCATGGCCGTCCGGCGTGCGCTGATCAGTGTTTCCGACAAGACCGGCGTCGACGCGCTGGCGGTCAAACTTGCCGGGCACGGCATCGAAATCCTGTCGACGGGTGGCACCGCACGCGCTCTGCGCGACGCTGGTGTGGCCGTCACGGACGTCAGCGATGTCACAGGCTTTCCAGAGATCATGGACGGGCGCGTCAAAACGCTGCACCCGAACATCCACGGCGGCCTGCTTGGGCGCCGCGGCACCGACGACGCGGTCATGGCCGAGCACGGCATCACGGGCATCGACCTGCTCGTCGTTAACCTCTACCCATTCACGGCCACGATCAACACCGCGGGCACGACGCTGCCCGAGGCCATTGAGCAGATCGACATCGGCGGTCCCGCGATGATTCGCGCCGCCGCCAAGAATCACGCCGGCGTCGCCGTCGTTGTCGACCCGGCCGACTATGACGCCGTAACCGAGGCCATCGCCGCGGGCGACCTGCCCGAAGCCTTGCGCCAACGGCTTGCCGCGCGCGCCTTCGCGCACACGGCCGCTTACGACAGCCACATCGCCGACTACCTGGGCCGCGCCGCAAAGCAGCCGCTCGCGGGCGCCGAATACACACTGGGCGGCGCTCGGGTCGAGGCGCTGCGCTACGGCGAGAACCCGCACCAGTCGGCGAGCTTTTTCGCCGACGGCCGACAGCACCCGGGCACGCTGGCCGCAGCCACGATGCGTCAGGGTAAGGCACTGTCCTACAACAACATCGCTGACAGCGATGCGGCGCTCGAATGCGTGCGCCAGTTCGAGGCTCCGGCCTGTGTCATCGTCAAGCACGCCAATCCGTGTGGTGTGGCAGTCTGTGACGGCTTGCTGGCTGCCTACGACGCGGCGTTCGCCACTGACCCGACCTCGGCTTTCGGCGGCATCATTGCGTTCAACGCGCCGGTCACCGGCGAGGTGGCGCAGGCCATCACCGAACGCCAGTTCGTCGAGGTGGTGTTGGCGCCGTCATTTGATGCGGACGCACTCGAAGCGTTCGCGCAGAAAAAGAACGTACGCGTACTCGAGACCGGCCCGCTGGGCGCGCTGCCCGCCGCCGTTGACGTCAAGAAAGTCTCGGGCGGCTTTCTCGTGCAGGACCGCGATGACGGCGTTATCGGCCCCGACGACCTCAACGTTGTCACAAAACGCGCGCCCTCGGAGCGCGAGCTCGATGACTTGCTGTTTGCCTGGCGCGTTGTGAAGTTCGTGAAGTCGAACGCCATCGTGTTCTGCCGCGACGCCAAAACCATCGGCATCGGTGCGGGCCAGATGAGCCGCGTGTACTCAACGCGCATCGCCGCCATCAAGGCCGCCGACGAGGGTCTCGACGTCGCCGGCAGCGTCATGGCGTCCGACGCCTTCTTCCCCTTCCGTGACGGTCTCGATGCCGCCGCCGAACACGGCGCCACCGCCGTGATTCAGCCCGGCGGCTCGATCCGTGACGACGAAGTCATCGCAGCCGCAGACGAGCATGGCATTGCCATGGTCTTTACGGGCATGCGCCACTTCCGGCACTGACCCGCATGCGCGTTCTCGTCGTTGGCGGCGGTGGCCGCGAGCACGCTCTGGCCTGGTGCTGCGCCCGTTCGCCCCGTGTCGACGAAGTCCTCGTCGCGCCCGGCAATGCCGGCAGCGCGCAGGAACCGGGTGTCCGCAACGTGGCCGTGGCCGCCGGTGACATCGCCGGCCTCATTGACGTGGCCAGGCGCGAATCCGTCGACCTCGTCATCGTCGGCCCCGAACAACCGCTCGTTGACGGCATCGCCGACCAGCTTACGGCCGCAGGCATCGCCTGCTTCGGGCCCAACGCTGAGGCCTCGCAGCTCGAGGCCTCGAAATCGTTTACGAAAGCCTTCCTCGATCGCCACGGCATTCCCACAGCAAGCTTCGAGCGGTTCACAGCGTTTGATGCGGCCCGCGACTACATCGAGCGCACGGGCGCACCGCTTGTGGTCAAGGCCGACGGTCTGGCGGCCGGCAAGGGCGTCGTCGTCGCCGATAGCGTCGCGATGGCGGTAGAAGCCGCGCGCGCGATGCTCGTGGACGGACAGTTCGGCGACGCGAGCCGCGAGATTGTTGTCGAGGCGTTTCTCGAAGGCGAGGAAGCGAGCTTCATCGCCATCACTGACGGCAACACGCTGCTGCCGCTGGCCACCTCACAAGACCACAAGGCCCGCGACGAAGGCGATCGCGGCCCCAACACGGGCGGCATGGGCGCCTACTCGCCGGCCCCCGTGGTCACAGACGCCGTGGCCGAACACGTGATGCGTGACATCATGCTGCCGACGCTCGAAGGCCTCGCCAAAGACGGCATCGACTATGTCGGCTTCCTCTACGCGGGGCTCATGATCGACAGCACGGGCCAGGCGCGTGTCCTCGAGTTCAATTGCCGGCTTGGTGATCCCGAAACCCAGCCCATTCTCATGCGCCTGGCGTCCGACCTCACCGTGCTGGCCGAGGCCGCCATCGCGCGGACCCTGGATACCGTGTCGATCGAGTGGGACCCGCGCGCGTCGCTGGGCGTCGTCATGGCCGCAGGTGGCTATCCGGGCAGCTACGACAATGGCGCCGTCATCCGCGGTCTCGATGCGGTCGGTGACGCCGCCAAGGTCTTCCATGCAGGTACGCGCGAGGAAGGCGACGACATCGTTACCGCAGGCGGTCGGGTGCTCACGGTGTGCGCGCTCGGTGCCACCGTCGCCGAGGCGGCCGAGCAGGCCTACGCCGCGGCCGATGCCATCGACTGGAAGGACTGCTACCGGCGCAACGACATCGGCTACCGCGCGATCCAGCGCGAGCGTGATGGCTCATGATCAGCGTTGCTGAAGCCTGGGCCCAGATCGCGGCGCAGAAAATATCGCTCGGCACCGAGCGCATCAATATCGCGGATGCCGCTGGACGTGTGCTGGCCGAGTCGGTTTCCGCCGAACGCGATCAACCACCCTTCGACCGCGTCACCATGGACGGCATCGCCGTGCGCAACGCGAGCCAGACCCGGTTCGGTGTGGCGGGTACGCAGTTCGCTGGCGATGCACCGCTGACCCTTGAGGACGGCGGCATGGCCATCGAAATCATGACAGGCGCTGCCCTGCCCGCGGGTGCGAACACCGTGATCCCCGTGGAGCGTTACACGCGCAACGGCGACACGATCACACTCGAGGACGGCTACGCCGCCAACACGGGTCAGTTCGTGCACCGTCAGGGCAGCGACCATGTCGCGGCTACGACACTGCTCGAGCCTGGCCTGCGGCTGGGCGGTCCCGAAACCGCGGTGCTCGCCTCGGCGGGACTGGCTACGGTCGCCGTGTCCCGGCTGCCCCGTGTGCACATCGTGGCCACGGGCAACGAACTCGTCGCTGCAGGTAATCCCATCGCCGATCACGAGGTGCGGCTGTCGAACGGGCCGGCCATGAGCGTCATGCTCGCGGCTGCAGGCTACCGGGGCGCGCAGGCACACCACCTGCCCGACTCGCCCGAGGTTCTGCGCGAACGCGTAGGCGCCCTGCTCGACGCCGCCGATGTCATCGTGCTCTCAGGCGGTGTCTCGAAGGGCAAAGCCGATTACGTGCCCGACGTACTCGCTGACCTTGGGGTCACGCGGCATTTCCACCGTGTGGCGCAGCGCCCGGGCAAGCCCATCTGGTTTGGTACGGGGCCGTCAGGGCAACTGGTGTTTGGTTTACCCGGGAATCCCGTCTCAACGCTGGCTTGTTGCCGGCGTTACGTGGTGCCAGCGCTGGCGTTGGCCAGTGGCGAGCGCACAGCCCCGCCCAAGCAGCTCGCGCTGGGCGCGGACTGGCAATTTGGAGCGCCGTTGGCGGCCTTCGTGCCTGTGGTTCTGGAGATGGGAGACGCGGGTCTCGTTGCGACGCCGCTCTCGACCAATACGTCGGGCGACTTTACGGCACTCGCAGGCACCGACGGATTCGTGGAGCTGCCCGCCGACCGCGAACACTTCGCGGCCGGCGAGCACTATCCGTTTTTCGGCTGGACCGAACGCTCGAGTTAACGACGCATTGCGTCGAAGAACTGCGAGTTGGTCTTCGTGTCCTGCATCTTGTTGAGCAGGAACTCGACCGCGGCGAGCTCGTCCATGGGGTGCAGCACCTTGCGCAGTACCCACATCTTCTGCAGCTCTTCCGGGTCCGTGAGCAAGTCTTCCTTGCGCGTACCCGAACGGTTGATGTTGATCGACGGGTAAACACGTTTTTCGGCAATGCGGCGATCCAGGTGGATCTCCATATTGCCCGTGCCCTTGAACTCCTCGTAGATCACTTCGTCCATCTTGGAACCCGTGTCGACGAGCGACGTGGCCAGAATGGTGCGGCTGCCGCCCTCTTCGACGTTGCGCGCGGCACCGAAGAAGCGCTTCGGCCGGTGCAACGCGTTCGCGTCAACACCACCCGTGAGCACCTTGCCCGATGACGGGACAACAGTGTTGTAGGCGCGGGCGAGGCGTGTGATCGAGTCGAGCAGGATCACGACGTCACGCTTGTGTTCGACGAGGCGCTTGGCCTTTTCAATGACCATCTCCGCGACCTGCACGTGGCGGCTCGCGGGCTCGTCGAATGTCGACGACACGACTTCGCCGCGCACGGTGCGCTGCATCTCCGTGACTTCTTCGGGACGCTCGTCAATGAGCAGCACGATGAGGTCGCACTCGGGGTGATTCACCGAAATCGCCGTGGCGATGTTCTGCAGCAGCATCGTCTTACCCGCCTTGGGCGGTGACACGATGAGGCCGCGCTGGCCCTTGCCGATGGGTGCGACGAGATCAATGATGCGCGCCGTCAGGTCTTCCTTGCTGCCGTTACCCTGTTCGAGCTTGAGGCGATCGCGCGGGAACAGCGGCGTCAGGTTCTCAAAGAGCACCTTGCTGCGCGTGTTCTCGGGCGGCTCGTGGTTGATCTGGCCAACCTTGAGCAGCGCGAAGTAGCGCTCGCCGTCTTTGGGCGGACGGATCAGACCCGACACGGAATCGCCCGTGCGCAGGTTGAAGCGACGGATCTGGCTCGGCGACACATAGATGTCGTCCGGGCCTGCCATGTACGAGCTGTCGGCCGAGCGCAGGAAGCCGAAGCCGTCCTGCAGGATCTCGAGCACGCCATCACCGTAGATGTTCTCGCCGTTCTTCGCGTGTGCCTTGAGCACGGCGAAGATGATGTCTTGTTTGCGGGAGCGGGCGAGGCCTTCGAGGCCCATGGATTCGGCGAGCTCGACAAGGCCGGCAGGCGGCATGTTCTTGAGCTCGGTGAGGTTCATGGCCTGCTTGCTCTGTTCGAGTTCGTCGGCCGAAATCACCTCGAGGCCGCTGCCGTCATCAAACGGCAGATCGCTATGCTGACGCTTGCGATTGCCCTTGCGACGCGACTTCTTCTTGCCGCCCTGGTTGTTGGAGCGCGATTGCTGTTGCGAACGGCCCCGGCTGCTGGTTGCTGTAGTCAAAGCTTCACTCACAGATTGCTTTCAATAAATTCGCCGAGCGCCGATTTCGACATGGCGCCTAGCTTCTGCGCCTGCACAGCACCGTCCTTGAAGATCATCAGGGTCGGGATGCTGCGGATGCCGAACTTCGGCGGCGTGTTGGGGTTTTCGTCGATGTTGATTTTGGCGATCCGAAGGCGACCTTCGTATTCGTCAGCGGCCGCATCGAGCAACGGCGCGATCATCTTGCAGGGTCCGCACCACTCGGCCCAGAAATCGAGCAGGACCGGTACGTCCGACTGCAGGACATCAGTCTCGAAATTGGCGTCGTTGGTTTGTGTGATCTTCTCGCTCAACGGTGTTACCCCTGGTGTATTTGGCGTGTGGACAGATGGTGTTTCCGCTCAGGAAACAAACATTCAGATTGAATTTGGATAGAGTTTTGAAACGTTTGGAGGCGTTGGATTGGATGCCGTTCGACGCGGCTTGAGTGCGGCTGCCGCGGAGCGGTTGTAGGTCCGCCGACGTCCCCGCCCGTCCCAGGCAGTGGGTGACTCGGCGCTCTGTATCAGGCACTATGCGCTGGCTTGGCCGTGCCGTTGATGTACTTACCGTCCCGGTGAGCTCTTTCGGTGGCTTCGGCCCGCGCCTGCCGGCGCATGGCACTTAAGCAGTGCATTCCGACGGCTCTTGCGACGATTTGCCGAGACTTGGGTGCGCCTTTATGGCTGCACACGAGCTTCGAGAGCGGGTACTTAAGCGTCCTGGGTTATAGATCTTATTGGGAGCTTTTGTGGACGCTGCAACGGCAGTTGCGCTTTGCTGAGGTAATTTCACCCGTTCGCGGGCCATTTTGCAAGTGTTTGCACCATGAAATTGACCACCGGGCGGTGGGGTGCAGCCAGATAAGAATTTGAAAACACACTATGTCTGACGACCACCTCTCCGAACTTGAATTCTCGAGCCTCGAGCTGCCCGATTTGCTGCGCCGTGGCATCGAGGACGCGGGCTTCAGCCACGCCACACCGATTCAGGCACAAACACTACCGCAGGCACTTGCGGGCAAGGACGTCGCAGGCCAGGCCCAGACGGGTACCGGCAAGACGGCCGCTTTCCTGATCGCGCTCTACAACCAGCTCCTGGGCTCGGGTACGACGCGCGACGACGGCGACAGTGGCATTCGCGCCCTGGTGCTGGCACCAACGCGTGAACTGGCCGTACAGATCGCCGACGACGCCGCCGTTTTGGGCAAACACACAGGGCTCAAACTCGGCCTCGCCTACGGCGGCCGCGACTACGAAAAGCAGCGCGACATCATCGCAGCGGGCGTTGACGTGCTCGTTGGGACACCGGGCCGCATCATCGACTACTTCAAGCAGCGCGTGTTCCACATGAACCAGGCGCAGGTGCTCGTGCTCGACGAAGCCGACCGCATGTTCGACCTCGGCTTCATCAAGGACATCCGCTATCTGCTGCGCCGGCTGCCGCCCGCCAGCGAACGTCTCAACCTGCTGTTCTCGGCCACGCTGTCCTACCGCGTCATGGAACTGGCCGCGGAGCACATGAACGACCCCGAGCTCATTCGCGTCGAACCCGAAAAGGTCACAGCCGATCGTGTCGAGCAGAGCATTTACTACCCGTCCAACGACGAGAAGATTCCGCTGCTCATCAAGCTCATGCGCGAAATGGACAACATCGACCGCACGATGGTGTTCGTCAACACGAAACGCGAAGCCGAGCGGCTTGAGGACACGCTCAATGCCAACGACATCCAGGCGAGCGCCATCTCGGGTGACGTGCCGCAGAAGAAGCGCCAGCGCATGCTCAAGTCGTTCCAGGAAGGCGAGCTCAAGGTGCTCATCGGCACCGACGTCGCCTCGCGTGGCCTGCACATCGACGACGTGACACACGTTTTCAACTACGACCTGCCTCAGGACCGCGAGGACTACGTGCACCGCATCGGTCGCACGGCCCGCGCTGGCGCATCGGGTACGGCGATCAGCTTCGGCTGCGAGCAGTACGTGATCTCGTTGCCTGACATCGAGAACTACATCGGCTTCCGCATTCCCGTCGAGAGCTTTGACCACGAAGACCTGCCCGAGATCGAACGCCCGCCCCGACGCCCGCGTCGCAGTGGCCCGGGTCGCGGTGATGGCCGTGGCCGCAGTGGTGGTGGCGGTGGTGGTCGCCGACGCAGCGGCGGTGGTGGTGGTGGCAGCGGCAGCCGTTCCGGTTCCCGCAATGGCAAGCCCGCCGAAAGCGAGCAAAAAGCGGCGTCCAGCGAAGGTGGCGACAAGCCGCCGCGCAAGCGTCGTCGGCGCCGTCGGCGCAAGCCCTCGGGCGAAACGACGGGCGCCAAGACCGACGCCTGAGTCAGTCGCCGAGCAGCAGTTCGGCCACGTTCTCCACCGTAGGCAGGCCAGGCAAGTCGCGAGACGGCCGGCTCGTGTCCGGCCGCCGCAATCCCAGCACGGCACCCAGCCCAAACGTCTGGCCCGCGTGCAGTACGGGCGCCGAATCATCGATCAGCAGGCAGTCGCGCCGGTCAATGCGCTCGACCTGCGAGAACCGCTGCCAGAACGTCTGCGTTTCCTTGGGCGCACCGAAATCCTGTGAACTGTAGGCCGCATCCATGTGGGTCAGCACCTGGGTGCGTTCGTCCTTGAGCTCCAGCAGCTGGCGCACGGAGTTGGTCACAAGCACGAGACGGTAGCCCCCAAGCCGCGCGCGGTGCAGAAACGCCTCGGCGCCCTCAAGCCAGGCGATGCGATCATCCTGAGCGCGTTTCACAGCCATCACATCGAAGTCGAGCGCGTCGCTCCAGTCGTCAAGGCAGTACCAGTTCATCGTGCCGCGCAGTCGCTCGATGCGCCCGAGGATGCGCTGCCGGGCCTCGGCCTCGCTGACGGCCTTCTCGGCAGCAAATGCTGCGGGTAGCGCCTCCAACCACACATAGTTGTCGTAGGCGAGATCGAGCAACGTGCCGTCGAGGTCGAGCAGCAGGGTCTCGCGGTCGTCAAACAGGTGGTCCACGTGGGCTCCGGGCGGCGTAGTCGGCTGATCGGTCTCTTGGTACCATCCGCCGCTCTTTGGAAGCAGCGACGCCGATCATGACGCAGAATCTTGATTGGGTGGTTGCACTGGCACGGCGTGCCGGCGCAGCGATCCTCGACGTGTACGGTACCGAATTCGAGGTCACCGAGAAAGACGACGCGACCCCGCTCACGCGCGCCGACCTCGCTGCCCATCATGTCATCGTAGACGGCATTGCCGCGCGCGACGCGCACACGCCCGTCATCAGCGAGGAAGGCGGCCTGCCCGACTTTGATGTGCGCAGCACCTGGAACCGTTACTGGCTCATCGACCCGCTCGACGGCACCAAGGAATTCGTCAACCGCAACGGCGAATTCACGGTCAACATCGCACTCATCGAGAACCACGCGCCCATTTTTGGCGTCGTGCACGTACCCGTGCCCAACGTCACCTACGTCGGCGACACGGTCAACGGCGCCATCCGCATCGACGGCGACACGCCGCCCGAGGAAATCCGAGTCACCCGCAAAACACCCGAGAAGGCCCGTGTCGTCGGCAGCCGGTCTCACGCCAGCGCAGCGCTGGGCGCGTGGCTAGCGGCCATCGGCGACCACGAGGTGGTACCCATGGGCAGCTCACTCAAGTTTTGCGTTGTCGCCGAAGGCGGTGCCGACGTCTATCCGCGCCTCGGCCCCACGTCCGAGTGGGACACAGCCGCAGCGCAGGCCGTGGTTGAGGCCGCCGGCGGTCGCGTCGTGCGTACCGACGGCACACCGCTTGCGTACAACACGAAAGCCGATATTCTGAACCCACACTTTGTGGTTATCGGCAGTCGGTCACGCGACTGGCTCGCGCCACTCGCGCAGTGAGGCCGGCTGGGGCATGGACGACAACATCAGAGAGATCGTCGATCACGAATCGCTCGACACGCTGAGCAAGCTCAAGGAGCTGCGCGTCATGCACCGCGATCTCGACGACCTCATCGACCGCCATTCCCACGACATCACCGTGGATCAGGTGCGGCTGCGTCGACTCAAGAAGCGCAAGCTCTCACTCAAGGACGCCATTGCGCGCCTCGAGTCCGAGATTATCCCTGACCTGAACGCCTGACGTCCGGCGTGTAGACGGCGCCGATGTGCGCCTCGCCTCTAGCGTCGGCCAGCGCCACCTGCCGGCGTCGTTCCTCGAGCCGCGCCCGCTGCTCGGCCGTCAGATTACCCACGCAGTGCGCGCAGCAGATGCCTGGCTCATAGTCCAGGTGCGCCAGGTCTTCGGGTGACAAGGCCCGCCGACACCCGTGGCACTGCACGTAGTCGCCGGGCGCGAGATCGCGATCAACCGCGACACGCGAGTCGAACACGAAACACTCACCCTCCCACTTCTGCTCGAGCTCGGGATCAGCTGCCACGGCATCGAGATAACCCAGAATGCCGCCATCGAGTTGATAGAGGTTTTCAAAGCCCATGTCGCGCATGACCGCCGTGGCCTTCTCGCAGCGAATGCCGCCCGTGCAGAACATGGCGACGGGCCGCTCGCGCGCATCACCGAGCTCGCGCTCGACGTACGCCGTGAACTCCCGAAATGACGTTGTGCCCGGATCGACGGCACCTGTGAACGTCCCGACCTCGATCTCGTAGTCGTTTCGGGTGTCGATCACGAGCGTTTCGGGGTCATCCAGCAAGGCATTCCAGCGCGCCGCGTCGACGTGCTCGCCCTGCCCGTCGGCCGGGTTCACCTCGGGATGCCCCATCGAGACAATCTCATCGCGATACTTGATGCGCAGGCGTCGGAACGGCGCCTCATCTGCCTCAGACCAGCGGCCTTGAAGACTCGCGAAGCCCGGCTGCGTGTCGAGCCACGCGAACAGAGCGTCGAGCGCTTCCCGCGGCCCCGCGAGCGTCGCATTGAGACCTTCCTGCGCGACGATCGCCGTCCCCAGCAAGCCGCGACTCGCGGCCGCGGCGCGCATGGCTTCACCCAGCGCGCGCGGATCCGCAATGCGGGTAAAGCGATAGAAGCTGACAACCTGGCACCGGTTCATCCGAGCATTATCCCATAGCGGCGTGGGGCATCGCTGGGTTGGTTTGGCCTCAAGATTGCCGGGCTGCGGTCAGGGAGTGCGGTTTCCCGGGGGCGCTCGAGTACATCCCTGTATCGCTTGCTGGCCGACATCCCTGTCGGCCACCACCCCGGGAAACCGCACTCCCTGCCCACAACCCTGCGTCGACGCGGCGGAGAGGTTGCGCCGACCCATCGGATACGTTGTGGCAGGCGTGTCTGCGGCGATAGGTATTCGGCGGGGTGTCAGGCGACATGGATGTCGCCTGCCAAGCGATACAGGGATGTACTCGAGCGTCCCCGACGAATACCTATCGCCGCGGACACGCCGGTCAGACTTCTGACGGGATGAGGTAAGACGACGCGTCAGTCGTCGTCGCGCTCCGTCACTTCGGTGACGGTGAGGATGCTGTGGCGCAAAGGCTCGCCGAGGACGAGACGCGCATCGCGCTCAATGGCCTCGAACGAGAGTTCGAATTGAAGCTTGCCGTCGCCGTTGACATGGATGGTGCCCTGCTCGCGCAGCGTGCCCAGGAAGCCGCGGAATAGCTTACGGTCGAAGAAGTCTGGCGAGCGCAGGCCGTAGATGATCGAGAGGCGCTCGGCACAGAGCTGGCAGAACTCCTCGAGGCGATTTTGGGTGAGCTTGCCGCTGCCGAATCGATTCATGAGTGCGATGGTCATGAAGTAACGCTGCAGCACGGGCACCACGGACTGGCCCAGTTGCGTCAGCGCAAAGGCTTCGGGGCTGCCTGCAGGTGGGCGCAGCAGCACGTTGCCGTCGCGTCGCAGCAGGCCCGAGCTGACCATAGCATTAATAATTCGTTCGACGACCGTGTCCAGTTCGTCGGGACCGAAGTGCAGGCGCATCTCGGCACGGACGTGCGGCGCGGTCAGGCGGATCAAGCGCTTGAGTTCATCGAGCTCGAGTGCGTTGCCGTGGATGTAGCAGGCGGCAACGAGACCGTGCAGAGCAACGAGGTGCAGGACGTTGTTGCGGAAGTAGGTCAGCAACACCGCATCGCGCTCGGCGAGGTTGACGATGTCGCCGAGCGGGTGCGACTCGACGCTGATGACCTTCATGCGCAGGCCGTGGGCGATGATGTCGCCGGGCGATATGTCGGGCACGGTCGCCACCGTGCTGTAAGGCGTCAGCGCGTACAGTGACTGGTAGAGCGCAAGCTGGCGTTCGAGGTCGGCGCGCGCCATCTTGAGACGCGGCGTGCCCAGTAGCGCGAGCGCCAGCATGCTGATGGGTGTTGCCGCGGCCGCGGCATTGATGCGTTCGAGGATCTCGCCGCCCAGGCGGTCTACAACCTGTGGCATCCAGTCGGGGCGTTCGCCCGGGGTGAGCTCCGTGTCGCGCCAGCCCGGCACGGCGGCGTCGAGCGTCTCGGCAAGATCAATGGGCTCGCCGATGTTGACGTAGACGCGGCCGAAGTGTTCGCGCAGCGCACCCAGCGAGCGGAACAGTCCGCCCAGCGACTCTTTCTTCTTGCCACGACCGCTGAGCTCGCCGATGAACGACGTGCCCTCGATGAGGCGCTCGTAACCGAAATAGACCGGCACAAATTTCACGGGGCGCCGCGCGTCCTCGAGAAACGCGCGCACGGTCATACTGATCATGCCGCCCTTGGGCGCCAACAAACGTCCGGTGCGGCTGCGACCGCCCTCGATGAAGTACTCGATGGGGTAGCCGCGCGTTTGCAGCGCCTTCAGGTAGGCGTGGAACACGGCAGCGTAGAGCCGGTTGCCGCTGAAGGTACGACGCAGGAAGAACGCGCCGCCGCGGCGCAGGATCGCCCCCACGACGGGCAGGTTGAGGTTGATGCCTGCGGCCACGTAGGGCAACGAGAACCCGCGGCGGTAGAGCACGAACGAGAGCAACAGGTAGTCGAAATGGCTGCGGTGGCACGGCACGTAGACGAGTTCGTTGCCCTCTGCAGCGGCCTCAAGCGTCTCCAGATTATTGAGCTCAATGCCATCGTAAATCTTGTTCCAGACCCAGAGCAGCAGCCGTTCCAGAATGCGCACGGTCGGGTAGGACAGGTCGGCAGCGATCTCGTAGGCGTACTTGCGCGCCTTCTTTTCGGCGCGTCGGCGCTGGCGCGAGCCCGGCGCACCCTCCGCCTGCACAAGCGTGCGTACAGGCGCTTCGGCCAACACCTCACCGATGAGTGTGCGGCGGTGCGAGAGGTCGGGGCCGACCGTGGCCTCGCGGCGCAGCCGGAAGTGAACGCGCAGCACGCGCGAGGTCTTTCGGAACGTGCGCGCCGCGTCCTGGCCTTCGCGCAGAATCGGTGCGAGCTCGAGCGGCTCCGAGAAATGCATAAGCGTGTGGCGGCCGTGCAGCAGCGTGGTAATGAAACGGCGTGTGCGGCCCGCCACGTGCCAGTCCTCGGAAAAGAACAGCGAGAACAGGCTGCGTTCCTTGCCCGGCGAGCGCCCCCAATACAGCGCTACCGGAACGAGATAGATGGGCAACGCATCGACCGTGGTCGCCGACGCCTCCCGGGCATCGACAGCCAGCCCCACGAGCCGGGTCAGGCGTCGCGACTGCTGGCGCGACAGGCGGCGCAGCAACCAGCCCGACATTTTGCGTAACACCACGACAGAGCGGCCGAGGCCCTCGTTACCGAACTCGAGTTCATCCGTCGGCGCGGGGAGCCCGAGCTTTTCGCAAGCCGCGTTCAGCGCGAGGAAATCGGCGAGCCCCCCATTCTCGAGCACGTAGCACACGCGCACGGCCGGGTCGGCCGCCAGCGATTTCACGCGCTCAATGTGCGCCGGCGGCTGCAGCTCCGGACGGACCCAGAGTCGCATGACGCGCGACAGCCCCGAATACAGGCTGCGGCTCAGTGGATTCATTCGATGTCAGTCCCCGGGGCCGCCTCCGTGACGGCCTTGTCCCCGCGCGCATTGTAGCGCAGCACGCCCCCCTCCAGACGCCGCTTGAAATGCTTCGGTCGCTGCGCAACGCTGTCTGCCGACACCCCATTGCGGGTCTTGGAGTCACCATGCAGCCTGAAGCCGCCCTGGCGCGCCCGGACGTTCCCGACGCGCGTGAGACCGCCCTGTTCCTCGACGTCGACGGCACCTTGTTGGCGTTCGCCGAAACGCCCGACGCGGTCGTGGTCGGTGCGGCACTGCGAACCTTGCTGGGCGACCTTCATAGAGCCTGCGGCGGCGCGCTCGCGCTTGTGAGCGGTCGCAGCATCGCCGCGCTTGATGGTCTGTTCGGTCCGCTCGAGCTGCCCGCAGCGGGTTCGCACGGGCTCGAGATTCGGACGGACGGGCGCATTCATGAGCTCGGCATCCCGTTGCCCGACGTCGCCATCGACCGCATGCAGGCGCTGGCCGCCACGCACGCCGGCAGCCTGTTCGAACACAAACGCTTCGGTGGCGCCCTGCACTACCGGCGCGCCGCCGAACATCGCCCGGCGCTGACCACGGCGATGCACGGACTTGCGCGCGAAGTCGGTTCGGGTTTCGAGCTCATCGAGGGCAACCACGTGCTCGAGCTCAGTGCCGCCAGTGGCAATAAAGGCAGCGCCATTCGGTTCCTGAGCACGCGTGCGCCCTGGCGGGATCGGCAGCCCGTGTTTATCGGCGATGACACGACGGACGAGCCCGGCTTCGAGGCCGTCAATGCGATGGGCGGTTTGTCGATCCGCGTGGGGCAGCGCCCGAGCACCGCAGCGCGCTGGCAACTGGACAGCATCGACGCGGTGCAGGCATGGTTGCGGACGCTGGCGGGGGCCAACTGACGAGAGACGATGCAAGACCAAAGCAACAACCTCGATCTCGGCATCATCGGTAACTGCCAGATCGCCGCCCTCATCGACAGCCGCGCGCGCATGGTCTGGGCCTGCTGGCCACAGCTCGATGCCGACCCCGTGTTCTGTCGCCTGCTGCAGTCGGACGCCGTGCAGGCCGACCCCGACACACCCGGCAGCTACGCCGTGGAGCTCGACCGCTTTTCGCACAGCGCGCAGCGTTACCTGCGCAATACGGCCATCATCGAGACCACGCTCTACGACGACCAGGACGGCGCCGTGCGCATCACGGACTTTGCTCCGAGACACGCCTACCTGGGTCGCATGTATCGGCCGATCATGTTGCTGCGACGCATCGAGATCGTGGCCGGCGCACCCCGGATTCGGATCCTGCTGCGGCCCGCGCACGACTATGCGGCATCGGCACGCAACCGCGTACGCGGCAGTAACCACATTCGTTACGTGGGCGACGGCGAGCACACCATGCGGCTCACCACTGACGCGTCGATCAGCCGGGTCATCGACGGCTCGTGGTTTGTGCCAGACCGCACGCTGCACCTGATCCTTGGCCCCGACGAGAGCGTTACCGAGTCTCCGGCTGAGTGCTTCCGCACCAACTTCGACGCCACGTCCGATTACTGGCAAAACTGGTCACGCGGCCTGTCGATTCCGTTCGAGTGGCAGGCGGCCGTGATTCGTGCGGCCATCAGCCTCAAGCTCTGCACCTTTGAAGACACAGGCGCCGTCGTTGCGGCCGTGACCACATCGCTGCCCGAGGCGGCCGACAGCGGGCGCAACTGGGACTACCGCTTCTGCTGGCTGCGCGACAGCTACTTCGTGGTGCACGCACTGAACCGACTCGGCGCGACGAAGACCATGGAGGCCTACCTCGGCTACATCACGGCACTCGTGGCCGACATGCCGGCCGACGGGCTGCAGCCCGTGTACGCCATCAACGGCGATGCGGACTTGACGGAACGTACAGTCGACTCATTGGCCGGTTACCGCGACATGGGCCCCGTGCGTGTCGGCAACCAGGCCTACGAGCAGATTCAGCACGACGTCTATGGCGCCGTGGTGCTCTCGGCCACGCAACTGTTCTTCGACGAGCGGCTGGCCAACCCGGGCGGTCCCGCGATATTCGAGCGACTCGAGATCCTCGGCGAGCAGGCTGTAGCCGTGCACGACCAGCCTGACGCCGGCCTCTGGGAATATCGCGGCAGGAAGCGCGTGCACACCTTCTCGACGCTCATGTGCTGGGCGGCCTGCGACCGCCTCGCGCACATCGCGCAGCAACTGGCGCTGGGCGACCGCGCCGAGTACTGGCGCGCGCACGCGGACACGATTCGCGGTGTCATAGAGCGCGAGGCCTGGGACGAGGACCAGCAGGCCTACACCGAAAGCCTGGGCCGCCCGGAGCTCGACGCGAGCCTGCTCATGATGCACGAGCTCGGCTTCGTCGCCGCCGACGACCCGCGTTTCGTCGGCACCGTGCGCGCCATCGGTGCCGCACTCAAACGTGGCCACCACCTGTTCCGCTACAACGCGGCCGACGACTTCGGCGAGCCCGAGAATGCCTTCAACATCTGCACCTTCTGGTACATCGAGGCGCTGTCGGCCATGGGTGAGCACGCCGAGGCGCGCGAGATGTTCGAGCACATCCTCGACTGCCGCAATCCGCTGGGCCTGCTCTCCGAGGACATCAACCCCGACGACCTGAACCTCTGGGGCAACTTCCCGCAGACCTATAGCATGGCCGGCATCATCAACGTCGCCATGCGGCTGTCACGAAGCTGGGAAGACGCGCTGTGACGACGCCATGAGTGACACTGGCAACCTCATCATCGTCTCCAACCGCGTCGCCAAGCCCAAACCCGGCGGGCGCGCTGCGGGCGGCCTCACCGTCGGCATCCTGGGCGCGTTGCGCGACCAAGGCGGCACCTGGTTCGGGTGGAGCGGCAAGCTTGTCGATCGAGAGCCGCGCGATGCCCAGATCAGCGAGCACGACAACATCCGCTTCGCGACGATCGACCTCAAGGGCGAGGACTACGAAGCCTACTACAACGGCTTCTCCAACCGCGCGCTCTGGCCGCTGTTCCATCACCTGCTCGCGTTCTTCTCGTTCGACCGCGCCGACTTCGAAGGTTACTTCCGGGTTAACCAGATCTTCGCGCGCAAACTCGTGCCGCTGCTTGAGCCCAACGACACGATCTGGATCCACGACTACCACCTGATCCCGCTGGCCGGTGAGCTGCGCAAAGCCGGCGTGCGTAACCCCATTGGTTTCTTTCTGCATGTACCGTTTCCGGGCTATGACATGCTCGAGAGCCTGCCCAACCACGAGTTTCTCATCCGTTCGATGTGCGCCTTCGACGTGGTCGGCTTTCACACCCAGCGCGACCTTGACTCGTTTCACGAAGCAGTGAAGCAGCCTGAAATCGGCGGCACCGTCGACAGCGACGGCCGCATCCACATCGGCGGTGGCAGCTTGTTCGCGGGCGTGTTCCCGATCGGCATTGATGTTGAGGAAGTCTCGGGCCTCGCGGACAGCATGTACGACGACGCCGAAGTTACGGCCATGCGCCAGAGCCTTGATGGCCGCGAGATGATCATTGGTGTCGACCGGCTCGACTACTCGAAGGGCCTGGCGCTTCGCTTCCGCGCCTACGAGAGGCTGCTCGAGAACCACCCCGCGCATCGCAAGCACCTCACGCTCATGCAGATCGCACCGCCCACGCGGGTTGGCATTCGCGCCTACGACGAAATCCGCAACGAACTCGAGCAGGCCTCCGGTCAAATTAATGGGCGTTTCGCCGACACGGACTGGGTGCCGATCCGTTACCTGAACAAAGGCTTTTCGCGTGCCACGCTCATGGGCTTCTTTCGCTCAGCGCAGATCGGGCTTGTGACGCCCGTCCGCGACGGCATGAACCTCGTGGCCAAAGAATACGTGGCCTCGCAGGACCCCGAGTCACCGGGCATGCTGGTACTCTCGCGTCTCGCGGGTGCTGCCCACGAACTCGAGACAGCCGTGCTCGTGAATCCTTATGATATCGACGACGTCGCCGACGGCATCAACCGGGCGCTGGTCATGCCCGTCGAAGAGCGGCGCGAACGACACAGCGAGATGATGACCGTGCTGCGTCACAACGACATCACGGCGTGGCGGCAGCGCTTCGTGGAAGCACTGCACGCGGAGCGCAAGACATGAAACTGGCAACAGCCCAGAAGCGCTGGCTCATCGCCGATATCGGCGGCACCAACTCGCGGCTTGCAGTCTGGCACCCGGGCAAAGGGCGCGGCGAACTCGTCGACCTGCGCAAGCTCTCGAACACCGCTTACGTTCAAATTGATGACATGCTCGGCTCCTACCTCGACGGCTACACGGGCGACGCACCCACGGGCGCCGTGCTGGCCATTGCGGGCCCTGTGACGGGCGACAGCATCAGCCTGCTCAACATCGACTGGTCCTTCACGGTGGCCGGGCTGCGCGAGCGTCTGGGGCTTGGCGAGCTCGTCGTGATTAACGACTTTGAAGCACTCGCGCACGTCGCGCCCGTGCTGCGTGACGATGAGTATCGGCAAATTGGTGGTGGCGCGGCCGACCCCGACGCGCCCGTCGTGCTGGTCGGCCCGGGTACCGGGCTTGGTGTCGCCAGCCTGATACCGACGCCCGAGCGCCACATTGCGGTGCCCGGAGAAGGCGGCCACCGCAGCCTCGCAGCGGCCAGCGCCGAAGAGGCGCGCATCATCGAAACCGTGCGGCGACGCTACAGTCACTGCTCGGCCGAGCGTGTACTCTCGGGCGCAGGGCTCGCCATGCTGCACGAGATTCTGCACGACGAAGCGCTCTCGGCGGCCGAAATCAGTCGCCGCGGCAAAGACGGCGACGCCAAGGCGCGCGCCACGTTTGAGCAGTTCTTCCTGTTCCTGGGCACCGTGGCAGGCGATCTCGCGCTCACGCTGGGCGCGCACGGCGGTGTCTACATCGGTGGCGGCATCGTGCTCGCCAACATCGAGCTGTTCGCCGAGTCCGGGTTTCGCGAACGCTTCGTCGACAAGGGGCGGTTTCGCGACTACCTGGATGCCATCCCGACGCGCGTGATCACACTCGATACGCCAGCGCTAGTCGGCCTGGCCGGGCTCGTCGCGACGCTGTAGTCCTCAGGCCTCGAGCGTGCCCTCGGCAAAGCGCACGCTGTAACCACCAATCCACACGCGCGCGACGGCACCGGCGCGCTTCTCGGTGCGCGCTTCGAGCGCACTCGGTCGCCCCATCACAACGCCCTGTGAAATCGACCAGCGCGCATCCAGTGCATCGCGCGCATCAAGCGCCGTCAGCAACCCCACGAGTGCGCAGTTGGCACTGCCCGTCGCCGGGTCTTCAGGGACCCCGTCGTGAGGCGCAAACATGCGGGTGTCGAGCCGCTCGCGGTCACCATCAGGATCGAGGCGAACGTAGCAGTGGATATCGGTGTTCATGCCCGCCGCCAGGGCTGCATCAATGGCCGCCGTGTCTATCTTCGCCCGCGCCAGTGCCTCGGCGCTGGCCAGCTCGACCATGAGAAACGGCAGACCCACGGATGCCTCCTGCGGCGGATGCCGGTTGGTCACGATATCGTCCGGCGCCAGCCCGAGTATTGTGGCGAGCTGCTCAGCAGGCCAGGTGGCACCCAGCGACAAAGCCCCGGGCGCCTCGAGCTCGCACCAGGTGCCCGCGTCGCGCGACTCGATGCGCACTGGCACACGGCCCGCGCGCTCGTCGAACACGACGTCGAGACCCGTGCCGATGTCGCCGAACACACCCGTCTCAGCCAGCACCGCCGCCGTGCCGACATTGGGATGGCCGGCAAACGGCACTTCGCGCGTCGGCGTAAAGATGCGCACTGTGAACGCCGCGTCACTGCCTGCGGGCGGCGCACTGACGAACGTCGATTCCGAGAAATTGAACTCGCGCGCGATGCGCTGCATGGTCGCCGCATCGAGTCCGTCGGCACCCGTCACCACCGCCAGCGGATTGCCACCGAAGCGCTGCGACGTAAACACGTCCACGATGGTGAAGGCGAGCTGCGTCATTCAGGGATTGTCGTCATCGTCATCGGTCTCGCCCTCCATCTCGGCAAGACGCTTGTCCATCTCCTCTTTGCGCGATTTGGCCAGGTCCTCGACCGCTGCGGCCTTCTCCATGGGCGCCTTGAGCTCATCAGCGATGGGCGTATCGCTCTGGTCGCTGGCCGTTGCGTCCTCGTCGTTGATGATGACTTCGGACTCGCCACCGCATCCGGCAGCAAGCATCAGAACCGCGGCGAGCGCGGCAAGACGGGAATGGCGCATATCAGGTCTCCCTCAGGGTCAGAGGCGCGCGAGAAACGCGCCCAACAGTTCGTTGATCACGGGCAGTGCGGTGCCCAGGCGGTGGTCGGAATCGACGAGATGCAACGCCACCACGTGCTCCCGTGCAAAGCGGATGCTGTTGTCGACAGGCACCACGTCGTCGTGCCAGCCGTGCACGATTTCCATGGGGCAGTCGGGTGCAGGCGGCGTGACGGCATCAAAGCCTTCCATGTGGAACGCGGGCGCGAGCACAAACACACCGGCCGGTGCGGCGTGCTGCGCCGCAGCCGTGGCGACGTAGCCCCCCATGCTGGAACCCACGAGCACGGAACGACCCTCGAGACTCGACAACGCAGCCACGAGTTTGTCGACGCGCGGTTGCGGTTCGCGCATGCCCTGGTAGTCGATGGACTCGACAGCGGCACCGGCCGCACGCGCGACCTCAGCCATGGCCTGGATCTTGGTGCCCCAGGGGCCCGATTCGAGGCCGTGCGAAAACACGACGTGATCAATGGACATGCGCACCGAAGCTCCATAACCGGTAGATGGCGCATCGTGCCCCGCCGCGATTGCGGGCGTCAACGCGGCGGCATGCCCCACACCAGCAGGTCGGCATCGACGCGCCAGGCGTAGGTCGCCATGGCGATGCGGCCGTGGTCGACGACGACCCCTTCGGCACGCAGGCGGTCACGTTGCTGGCGCCCTGCGGGCGAGTCCAGCGCCAGGCGGATGTCGCCTTTCGAATTGACCACACGGTGCCAAGGCACATCACTCCCCTCTGGCAGCTCACGCAATACACGCCCCACTTCGCGCGCGCCGCGCGGCAGCCCGGCGAGCTTCGCTACATCGCCGTAGCTCGCCACACGACCCGCGGGGATCTGGCACACGGCATCGCGAATGTTCTGCTCGCGTTGCGCGCGTTCCGGAGTCACTGCTGGCGGACCCCGCGCAGACGCGCGCGAATGTCGTCGCGCGCGCTTTGCAGGATCGAGTCACGGTCGAGGCCGTCGAGAATGTCACGCACGACCTGCTTGGGACCCGCCTCGCCCCAGGAGCAACCCGCCGCCAGGTAGTTGCGCGCAACTTGCCCGACGACGTAGGTGCCGTAGTAGGCGACGGCGCCCTGCGCGCCCGCCGTCACGAGCGTCGACAGGCCGGCCGTGCCGACCTTGAGCGCGCTTGAGACGAAATGCACCGCCCAGACCGTGCCCATGAGCGCCAGCGCCTCGGTGCTGATCACGCGCACGAGCTGCCCGGCCTCATTGCGCGAGAGCGGCAGCGCGAACACGCGCGACAGGTGCACGACCATGCCGACATCGATGGCAGCCGCCGCAAAGAGATCCGCGACGGGCAACGGGTTCACGGCGACGGCCACGCCTTTGGCGATGCAGTAGGTCCGCACGAGTTCGTCGGCAATCTGGCCGCGCGCCTCGAGCAAGCGTTGCCCCACCTTGTCGGACAGGTCGGCCGCGAACAGTGACGCATTGAGCGCCGCCAGGGTCTTGCCCTCCTGTTCCGCGATACGCCAAAGCCGCTCGCGCAAATCACCGAGATCGGGCGCGCGCTCGCGCGTCGTCGTCGTCTCATTGCCCTCCGCGTCCTGGGCCACCACGGTGACGGGTGAGGGGTTAGCCGCAATGGCGATGATGCGACCCTCTGGCAGCAGATCCTCGGTGTGCTGGGCCAGCGCCTCGAGCAACAGGTCGCGCTCGGCGTCCGTGTACCGATCGGCCTTGTTGAGCACGAGCAGCAGCGGCGGGCCCAGCTTCGCGAGCGTTTCCAGCGCGCGAAACTCGCTGTCCGTGAGGTCGCTGTCAACGCAGAACAGGATGATGTCTGCTCGGCGCGCCACTTCCTCAGCCATCTGTTCGCGTGACTCGCCGTCGGCTTCGTCGATGCCGGGTGTGTCGATGACGAACAGCCCGCCCGCCGGGCGTTCGTCGAGTGCGGCCATGGCTGTCGAGCGCGTCTCACCATGCAATGCGCTGACGCTAAACACGTGCTCACCCACGAGCGCGTTGAGCAGCGACGACTTGCCGGTGCTCACCCGGCCGAATGCTGCGATGTGCAGGTGGCCCTGCTCGAGCTTGTCGAGCATGGCGCGCACCTGCGCGTAGTCATCGGAAAGCGCCGCGCGCAGCGGCGCCGGTAGCCGCTCGTCGTCGAGCAGCTCCGTCAGCGACTCACGCGCGAGCGCCAGGTTGTGGGCCCCGCCGTCGCCGAGCTTAACGGTCGTCGCGTCGCTCGGATTGGTCGAGCGCCAACCGCGCCACACGGCGGACACCCTGTTCCAGATACTCATCGAGTCCCTCTTCGACGGCCGCTGCAGCGGCCTTGGCCGAGAATGCGCCCTCGCGCTCGAGCGAGGCCGCAAGACCTCGGCCCACGGCATCAAAAATCAATCCATAGGCCACACTGTGCACAAGCCCACCGGCGATCGTACCGACACCCGGGAAGGCCTTGAGCCCATTGCCGGCGATGGCCAGCGCCACCGGTAGCGCCTTGCCCACCCGGCTCTGGCTCAGGTCCAGGAACTGCTCCACCTCGATGTCACGTGCCTGTTGGCCATACAAACGGCAGAGGTCCTTGGTCATCTGGGTGCCGATGTAACCCTGAATCACAATATCGGTTCCGGGCGTCACGGCAGCCAGTGCGCCCAGCACGGCGCGCCGCGTCGCACCGCGCACGATCTGCTCCGCGCGCTGTGCACGGTAATCGGCTTCGGCGCGCGCCAGCTTCTCGGCGGCCAGCGTCAGCAAAGCGTGCTCTCGCAACGCATTGACCGTGCCGAGATCCCCACCGAGCAATTCCTCGAGCGCCAGCACCAGTTGGCTGAGATCACTGGCGCGCTCGCGGGTCTGCGTCGACTCGCCGCCCGTGTCGTCCTCACTGACGACCGTTTCGTCACCGCCCGCTATCGTCACGACGAGCGCCTGCGGCGCTGTGACCTCCCCGGCCGGGGCGCCCAGTCTCTGTTGCAGACGCTCGAGCAGCTGCGCGCGCTCTGCGGCGTCATAGCGATCCGCCTTGTTAAGCGTCACGATGAGCGGCTTGCCGATATCGCGGAGCTGTTGCAGCGCATCGACCTGCTGGCGATTCAGATCGCCGTCCGTGACAAAAACCACGGCGTGCGCGCGGCGCGCTTCATCGAGCATGGTCGCGTCAAGCTCGCGACCCACGGCCTCGAGCCCGGGCAAATCGGCAATGGTGATCTCGGCTCCCGTCTGCGCCTGCCAGCGATGACGCGCGATCTCCGTGGTGCTGCCGGCCAGCGGGCTGACTTCGATCGCAGCGCCCGGCAAGAGCGCACGGGCCAGCGACGACTTACCCGTGCTGACTTCACCATAAAGTGCAATGGTCAGCGCGCTGCCGGCGCGCTGCGCGTCGAGCAGCGTGAGTTCCTGGGCGGCAGCACTGGCATCGACGCCCTCTGAGACGACGTTATCGAGCCGCTCGCGCAGCGCTGACTCATCGAGCGCCGGCACCTCGGCCCGTGGCTTGGCGCGCGAGCGCGGTGCCAACACTCGCCAGCCCAACCAACCGAACAGGACCAGGACGCCGATGACGGCAGCGATGGCCACAATGCGAAACGGTAACGGTGCCGTCAGCAAACGTGTCCAGAGATCGAGCGCCGTATCCGTGAGCGCAAACACCAGCCAAAGCGCCACGAGGAACGTCAGTCCCAGCGCGACGACGGCCGCGATGCGCAGCGCACCACCCAGTTTCATGCCGCGCGCCTCCGTGTCGTGAACGCAATACTCAATGCGACACCCAGGGGTAGGAGCCGTTCGACCCAGTCGCCGGGCGTGTTGGGAAGCGCGTTGGCGACAACGGTCAGCCCAAAGCCACCGAGCAGGACGGCCAGTGTCGCTGACGGCGTCAGCTGCCAGTCGCAGAGCCGGGCGACGAGCAGCGGCCCGAAAGCGGAGCCCAACGCGTGCCAGGCGAACAGCACACGCGAGAAGATATCTGCGGGGACAAACAAGGCGATGGCCGTCGCCGTGCTGGCAAGCGCGATGACCACGACGCGCGCGAGGCGCGGTGCGTCTTCGGCAGAGGCGTTCTCGCCGCGCCAGTCATGCGCAACCGCCGCCGCTGCGGCCAGCAACTGGCTGTCCGCCGTCGACATAATCGCCGACAACACGGCCGCGAGCGCGACACCGCCAATGACGGGCGGCAGCAATGCCGATGCTGCGACGAACAAGGCCTGCTCGCCATCAGGAACGGTGGCGTACAGCGCGCGCGCGGCGAGCCCCAGTGCGAGCATGCCCGTGTAGACGACGAGCGCCCAGCCAATCGCGATCGCGCGACCCCGTCGCAGCGCCGCCTCGTCAGACAGCGCCATAAACCGATTCACCACGTGCGGCTGCCCCGGATATCCGAGACCAATGCCGAGCGTACCCAGGACGAAGGCGATCCCCAGTACGCCGGGCTGGTCGCGAACGATCGACCCGGACAAGGCCGCATCCCAGGCCGCCGGCGTCGCAGATGCCGCCGCCACGGCGACGACCGGCAACACCACGGCGACGAGCATCATGGCAAGCGCCTGGAGTGCGTCGGTCACACTCACAGCCCAAAAACCACCGACCAGCGTGTAGAGCATGACGATACCCGCGCCGATGAGCACGCTGGCCTCTTGCGACCAGCCGAAGTTGGCGGCAAACGCCTTGCCCGCTCCGTCGAATTGGGCAGCGATGTAGAACAAAAAGCAAAAGCAGATGATCAAGGCTGACACGCGCAACAGCGGCAGTCGCGCCGTGCCCAGCGATGCGGGCAACACGACTTCGGATAAGGTGAGTTCGCCGCCTTCGCGCGCCAGTCGACGCAGCCGCGGTGCAATCACAAGCCAGTTGAGCAGGAAGCCGCCCAGCGTCGCTGGAAACAGCCACAGTGCCGAGATTCCCCAGGCGTAGGCGGCACCGCTGACACCGAGCAACGTCCAGGCCGAAGAAGAACTCGCGCTGGCCGACAGGCCCGCGACCCAGCCACCGAGCTTGCCACCGGCCAGCAGGAAATCATGCGCATCGCGATTACGCCGCGATGCCCAGACACCGATCCCGATGAGCAGCACGTTGTAGGCGAGCAACGTGTAGAGAACGGTGGTCTCGCGCGTCATCATGCTATGGTACCCGACGATGACGCGCCCCCGCGATAAGCGCCCCGGTTGGCAGTTCTGGATCGATCGCGGCGGTACCTTTACCGACATCGTCGCGCGCCGTCCCGACGGCACGCTCGCCGCCACCAAACTGCTCTCCGAACAACCCGGCCGCTACACCGATGCGCCCGCCGAAGGCATCGCGCGTCTGTTGCGTGACGAGCCGCCTGCGCCCGTCGACAGCATTCGCATTGGCACCACAGTCGCGACCAATGCGTTGCTCGAGGGGCAGGCGCCACCCACAGCGCTCATCGTCACCGAAGGCTTCGCCGACCTGCTCGAGATTGGTGACCAGCGCCGCGATGAACTGTTCGCACTGCATGTGAAGAAGCGCCGCGTTCCCGTCGCGCGCATCCTGACCTGCCTGGGCCGCCTCGACGTTGCCGGCAATGAACTCTCGGCACCCGATCCGGACGCGCTCGAGGCGGCCTTCGCCGCACTGGTGGCCGACGGGATCGGCACGCTTGCCGTCTCGCTGTTGCACGGCTGGCGTCACCCCCAGCACGAGCGCCAAGTGGCAGCTGCTGCAAGCAAGGCGGGACTCAATGCCGTCACCTGCAGCCATGAGACAGCGCCCGTGCAAGGCTATCTTGCCCGCACAGAAACCACGCTCGTCGACGCCTGGCTCACACCCGTACTCGCGCGCTACCTGCAACGCTTCCGCTGCGCACTGGCCGACGTCTGCGATTGCGACGACATCACGTTTATGCAGAGCAATGGTGGTCTTGTCGATGCCGACGACATCCGTGGCAAGGACGCCGTGTTGTCGGGCCCTGCGGGCGGCATCGTCGGCATCGCGCGCTGCGCCGACTCAGGCGAGCGCATCGTGGGCTTCGACATGGGGGGCACCTCGACTGATGTCTGCGTCTGGCAGGGCGAGTTTGAGCGGCGCACGGACAACCGCATCGGCGGCTACCGGCTCACGACGCCCATGCTGCGTCTCGCGACCATTGCCGCGGGCGGCGGCTCAGTCCTCGCCTACCGCGACGAGCGCTTCGTCGTCGGCCCCGATTCCGCGGGCGCCGACCCGGGTCCCGCGGCCTACGGCAAAGACGGCCCCGCGACGGTGACCGACGCCAACGTCGTGCTGGGCCGCCTGCCTGTTGACTTTGTACCGAGCGTGTTTGGTCCCGACGGCGACGCCCCGTTGTCGCTCGAGGCGAGCCGCAACGCCCTGCTCGAACTGGGCGCCGGTAGTGGGGACGCCGTGAGCCAGGCCGAGAGTTTCGTCACCGTAGCCGTCGACAACATGGCTGCGGCGATTCGTCGCGAGACGCTGCAGCGCGGTGAGGACGTGCGCGCGTTCACACTCATGGCGTTTGGCGGCGCCGCGGGTCAGCTCACCTGCCGTGTTGCCGATGCGCTCGACATCACGCGCGTGCGCGTGCACGCGTTTGCGGGCGTGTTCTCTGCACTGGGGATTGGTCTCGCGGATCGCATGACGCTGCGCGAGGTCGCCATCGGCGCGCCGTTGCATGACGCGGCGGTGCACATCGAGCGCGAACGCGCCACGGTCTCGGCGGCGCTCAAGCCATCAGATCTCGTTGAATTCGATGCCGTGCTGCAGGTGCCCGGCGCGGACGCCCCAATCGCGGTGCCGCTCGACACGACGGACGCCATGCAACGCGCCTTCGAGGCCGCGCACCGCAGGCGCTTTGGCATCGAAGCCGAGTCGACGCCCGAGGTGCTCGCGCTGCGCGTCCGTCACATTACGGCAAGCGCAGAATCACCGAATACGGTCGCTGCGCACGTCACACAGGGCGCCGCCTGCGGCAGCGCCCCACTCCATGTGCAGGGCCGAACGATTGACGCTGCCGTCTGGCACTCGCGCGACATCGGCGGCGCCACGATTGAGGGGCCCGCTATCGTCATCGACGCGCACGCCACGCTGGTCGTCGACCCGGGCTGGCGACTCACGCGCGACGGTGACGGTGGGCTTCGCCTTGAGCGCCACTTAGCCGCCGCCGTGCAAGGCGACGTCGACCACGCGGCCTGGCTCGAGGTCTTTAACAATCGCTTCCGCCAGGTTGCCGAACACATGGGTCACGTGCTCGAGCGCACGGCCCATTCGGTCAACATCCGCGAACGGCTCGATTTTTCCTGCGCGCTGTTCGACGGCCAGGGCCGCCTCATTGCGAACGCGCCGCACATGCCCGTGCACCTGGGTTCGATGGGCGCCAGCGTTCGGCATGTGATCGATGCGCGCACCGGCGAGCTCGCGCCCGGCGATGTTATCGCGCTCAATAGCCCCTACGCCGGCGGCACGCACCTGCCCGATATCACGCTGGTTCAGGCCGTACCCGATACTGCGGGCGGCACCTTCTGCTACCTCGCCACACGCGCTCACCACGCTGACGTGGGCGGCATCGCACCGGGCTCCATGCCCGCCAACAGTCAGCACATCGACGAAGAGGGTGTGTTGATCGATAACCTGCGCATCGTGCGCGGGGGCCGCTTCGATACGCAGACGCTGACACGCGTGCTCACAGAGCTCGAGCATCCCGCGCGTAACGTGGCGCGCAATCTCGCCGACCTGCGCGCGCAGGTAGCCGCACTCAGCGAGGGCGTGCGCCAGGTCGAGACGATGCGCAGCCAGTTTGGCGCCACCCGTGTGACCGAGTTCATGGCCGCCGTTCACGACAATGCGGCCGGCTGCGTGCGCCGCGCGCTGCAAGGCCGCGAGGGTGGCTGTGCACAGCTCGAACTCGATAACGGTCTGGTCATTCGCGTGCGCATCACCATCGACGGCGACAAGGCCCACGTCGATTTCACGGGCAGCTCAGCGCAACACGCCGGCAACTTCAATGCACCGCTGGCCGTCACCCGCGCAGCCGTGCTCTATGTGTTGCGCACCCTCGTCGACCATGACATCCCGCTCAACGACGGCTGCCTCGCGCCCGTGTCGTTAACGGTGCCCGAGGGCAGTTTCCTCAACCCCGCCGCGCCCGCAGCGGTGGTCGCGGGCAACGTCGAGACCTCGCAATGCGTAACCAATGCGCTCTACGCCGCACTGGGTGTCATGGCCCACGCACAAGGCACGATGAACAACCTGACGTTCGGCAACGACGCCGTGCAGTACTACGAGACGATTGCGGGCGGCACGGGTGCGGGCGCCGGCTTTGAGGGTGCCGACGCCGTGCAAAGCCACATGACCAACAGCCGCCTGACCGATACCGAGGTGCTCGAGGCACGCCTACCCGTGCGTGTGGTCACGTTTCACATTCGGCGGGGGTCTGGTGGCGGCGGTCGGCACCGCGGCGGGGACGGTGTGGTGCGGGAGTTGCTGATGACCGAGCCCGTCACCGTGTCGATGCTGTCCGGATTCCGGGCGCGCGCGCCATCGGGACTGGCAGGCGGTGATCCTGGGCTGTGCGGCCGTAACAGGGTCGTGCGCGCGTCAGGTACGACAGCGTTTCTGCCAGGCGTTGCGAGTGTGGCGCTCGACGCAGGCGACGCGATTCGAATAGAGACGCCGGGCGGTGGCGGCTACGGCTGTGCTCAGCCGGCCAGTGCGCAGACGGCGGACAGCAGCGACATGGCGTAGACCGCGCCGGCTACCAGCATGGCGGGCGAGACGTCATCGCGTTGATAAGCGCTCTTGTTGTTGTTCATGACGCAATCCGTAAGGCGGGTTCAGCAAGTAGTTCGCCGGTCCCCGCGAGACGGATGCGCGCCGTCGTGCGCTCAGGGGGCCGGATACTCGAACGCAGCGCGACACGCCGACGTGCCATCGCGGTGCTGCACGATGGAGTACATCTGCGGCTCATGAGCGCCACGCGGCATGAAGGCGATCAGGAGCCGCACACCCTCCTCGGGACCGTCGTCGGCATCGGTATCAGCGTTCGTAGCCGCATCGCAGCGCACCGACCAACCCGTTTCCGTTTCGAACGCGCCGCGTCCGGCCAGCGTCTCGAGAAACTCGACCACCTGGTCCTGAACTTGCCGCCACGTCGCTTCACCCCTTGGTGCAAACACGGCCCACCGCGTCCCCAGTTCTATGCGTCGCAGGATGAAATGGTTGAGCCGCTGCCGCGCCAGCGCGCCACGCTCGCGGTCACTGGCGTTGGCACAGGTCACAAGCCCCGGGAACAACATGCGCCGCTGCGTCCCAGTCAGTAGGGGATTGATACCCGCGCGCAGAAGACGCAGCGCGTCGTCGGTCTCGAGCGGTGTCCAGGGCAGCCAGTCGCGGTGCAGGGCTGCAGAGTTTTGCCGGAGGTCATCGGAAAGCGCGGCCCAGACATGGCAGCGCCGATCCTGGCGCGCGAGCAAGCCGGCCAATGCGCCGGCCGCAGGCAGGGGTTCGGGTGTCTCACCCTCGCGATTGCGCAGCGCCGGATAGTAGGTCAGTGCATTCGGTCCGTGGCGCCAGGCCTCGGCGCCTGCACCGTGCCGACCCAGCGGGTGGCTGCCACCGGCGGGCGGGTCGACGATGAGCAAGGCATTGCGCGACTGGCAATAGCGCTCGGCGGCGAAATGAAACGCCGGGCCCGCCTGCGACAAGCCGGCGTCGCCGCAGGCGTAAAGCAGGTCAATCTCGGGTACGGCGTCGAGCGCAAACAGGCCTGTGCCCAGGCGGTCGGAGCCGATGAGATCGTAGTCGGTCAGCGACGTGCCATCATCGCCGTGCGCCGTCATCTCGATGTAGCCGATGGTGGCATTCGTGATCGTCGTGCGCATGGCCAGCGGACGGGCGACATCTGCAGCCGTCGGGTCGAGCCGAACGAGCGAAGACGACTCGAGCGCGCGCCCGATAAACCGGCGCGACTCGACCTGCGCCGATAAAGCCGTGTGAAATTCCTGGTCGGCAATCTGTCCCGTGACGACATCTAGACGCTGCACCGTGAGGTTAAAGGCCTTGTCGTCTTCGATGCCGTCGTAGTCGACGGACGCCCGCAGTCGTTCGCGTGAACCCGGGTTTCGCGCAACAAGGACGAGCGGTCCGCGTTCCGTGGGCAGCTCAAGACGGCCACCTGTGGCGTTGTTGGCGACCCGTACGACAGCCGCCTCGCGCCCGCCATGCTGGAAATATTGTGCAAGCGTCAGGCCAAGCGCACTGGTTGCCCAGTCACCACCGAAGACACGGTCGAAATGCGCCAGACTGTTGATCACGACAGCGCTATCGACGGGGCCCGCCGCAGCGCGTCCGAGGAACGCGGCCACGGGCCTTGCGTCGACATCGATGCGCTCGTCGGCGGCGGGGGCTTCGACGATCGTCATGCCGTTGATATCGTGCTGCGCCAAATCTGCTCCGTGCCACCGGGAAGCGCCGCGATCACGACACGCGTGAACGGGCTTCGGGTATTCTATGACTGCGCATGACTTTCAACCAACCCGCAGGCTACAGCTATCTCGCAGAACGCTTCCCGGCGCTTACGCGTCATCTGCCGCGCCTGCCCCTGGGAGACTACCCTACACCGCTGCAGCGACTCGGTGATCGGCGTCGCGGTTTGTGGGTCAAACGGGACGATTGCACCCATCCCGTCTACGGCGGCAACAAGATTCGCAAGCTCGAATACCTGCTCGGTGATGCGCGCCAGCGCGGCAGCGCCGACGTGGTCACCTTCGGGGGCGTGGGCTCCAATCACGTGCTGGCCACGGCCATTCACGGTGGCGCCCTGGGGGTACGCACGACAGGCATGATGCTGCCGCAACGCATGACCGACTACGTGCGCGGCACACTGGAGCGCCACCAGCAGATCGATAGCCGCCTGCTGCGCTCACCGGCTGCGCGTCGCGCGCGTGTCGATCTCATGCGCCAACTGCGCGACGGTGCGGAATCCGGACTCACGGTCGTACCGCTGGGCGGCACGTCGCCGCGAGGCAGCATCGGTTATGTCAACGCCGCACTCGAACTTGCGACGCAGTGGAAACGGCCGCAGCCGCCCGAGCGTATCTATGTCGCTGCCGGCACCATGGGCACCGCCGCCGGCCTTGCCGTCGGACTGTCGTTGCTGGACTGGCCCACCGAAGTGCACGCGGTGCGCGTCACCGCGCCCTTTCAGGTCAATGCGATCGGCATGAAGAAGCTCACAACCAAGCTCGCCCTGCTGCTGCAACGGCACGACCCGCGCGTGGGCGAGCTTGCGACACCCTGGCGACGCGTCACGATCCGCGAGGACTACCTGGGCGAGGACTACGCCGATGTGACGCCCGCCTCGCAGCGCGCTGTGGACGAGTCGATGCGTCGTTGGGGACTCCCGCTCGAGACCACCTACACGGGCAAGGCGATGGCCTGTCTGCTAGACGACCTTTCAGAGCACCCCAGCCACGGCGACTGGTTGTTCTGGCACACCTACAACGGTCGCGCGGCGCCGGGCTCTTTGGGTGCGTTGGAATCCGGGTACGCCGACTTCTTGTCGCTCTGCCGCTGAGCCTTCTCGCGCGCCTTGTCGCGATCCTCGATCTTGCGCGCAGCTTCGCCGTACACGACACGCAGCCACTCATCGCTGCGTGTCATCAGTTGCTGACCTCGGCCTCCGCGCCAGACGCGTCTTCTCCTTCCGCCATGAGCTCATCGAGTAGCTTGGCCACGGTTTCACGATCAGGTGCGTCCGCAGGCGGCGCCGCGACGTTGCTCACGTAGCGCTGCTGGAGCGGATTATCGACGGCGACGGCGCGGGCGACACCGTCAGCCACTAGCGCAGTCAGCTCAGCATCGGGCTGCTCGAAGGCGGCCAGCCCTTCGGCGGCCAGGTCCTGCCAGGCGCGTTCATCGTCCTCGAGCTGCGGGTGCACCACCACGAACGTCACGCCGTCGCGCGTGCCCACCGAGACGGGCTCGTTGACGATCGTGACGCGCGTGCCAAGCCCCGTGACGCCGTAAAGCACCTCAATGTCCTCGGGATAGAGCCGCACGCAGCCATGACTCACGCGCATGCCCACGCCGTAGGGCTGGTTGGTGCCGTGCAGCAGGTAGCCGGGCATGTCGAGTTTGAGCACGTGGCGGCCCAGCGGATTATCAGGCCCAGGGGGTACGATCGCGGGCAAAGGATCACCCATCGCCTTGTGTTCGGCGCGCACGGACGCGGGCACATACCAGGCCGGGTCCGTCGCCTTCGCAATCACTTCGCTCGCACCCGTGGGTGTCGCCCAGCCCACACGACCGATGCCAATGGGGTAACTCGTGACCGTGGCAGGCTCGCGTTCGGTCGCCGGTTGGAATGCAAACAGGCGCTTCGCGGCAATGTTGAGCACGATGCCCTCGCGCGGGGCGTCTGGCAGTACAAACCGCGTGGGCAGCACGACACGCGTGCCCTCGCCGGGCAGCCAGGGATCCACTTCGGGATTGGCGTGCATGAGCTCGTCGTAGCCGAGCCCGTAGCTGCGCGCGATGTCTGAGAACGTGTCGGCGTCGCGCGCCTCGATGACCTGCACCTCGCCGTAGACGCTTTGCTCGGGGTCCGAAATCTCGAAGACATGCGCGGTCTGTGGTGCACCGTCGAACGTGATGGGCACCTCGGGTGCAGTGTCTTCCGATACGCCCGGCCCAAAGCCCGGCTGCAGCAGGCTGCACCCGGATAGCAGTACCAGGGTGCCAGCCGGCGCCACCCGACAAAGGACGCCTGCTGCGCGCATCAGGCGCTCCCTGCTTCCTGCAACATGGCCGCGTAACCCGGCGTGACCGGCAGTGCATTCGACGCAGCGTCACCCGACGCTACAAGCGCGCGGTGAATGGCCGGCAAGCGGTAGCACGGCACCGACATGAACAGGTGGTGCTCCGCGTGATAGTTCACGTAGTACGGTGCGATCAGTGCGCGCGCGAGCCAGTTCGCCTGGGTGGTGCGCGCCACGCGCCAGGGATCCGGGTCGTTGGTCATGCAGGCGTGCTCGGCGATGTTGCGAATACGCGTGACGAGCATGTTCCAGGTCGCCGCGGGCGCAAGCCACAGCAGCGCGTAGGCCCACAGCAACCCAACCGACCAGGCGACAAGCGCCAGGGCAACGTTGAACCCCAAGAGCAGGTAGTCCGAGCGGCGCAGTCGGTAGCGACCGAACAGCGCCAGTACGAAAGGCAGCACGCGCAGCTTCAGGAACGTCAGCCCTGTGAGGTCGCGCAACACCTTGCGCGTGAGACTCGCGCGCGTGACGGGAAACGGCGCCGACAACACGAGGTCCGGGTCTTCGTCCTGTTGCGCGTAGGCGTGGTGGCGCAGGTGGTACTGACGGTACTCAGCGAGATCGATGCCTGTCGGTACGGCGCAGAACCACTGCCCCAGCAGGTCGTTCCGGCGCGTGCGTGTTGCGAGCATGCCGTGCGCGGCATCGTGCATGAGAATCGCCAGACCGAGTTGCCGAGACCCGATGACCAGCACAGCCAGGGTGATCGTAAGCACGTTGGGCACAGCAATCGCCAGCGCAGCCGCCAGGCCAATCACGAGCCAGGCGTGCGCCACGAGCAGCACGCCGCGCCAGGGCTGTCGCGCCGACAACGCCTGCCACTCGGTCTCGCCGAACACCGCTCGACCCTGGATTCTCGGGACACGTGCCATAGGTCGAGTCTAGCAAAATCAGGGGGTTGAGGGCCTGCGGAAGGCGTGCAGGACCAGCGGCCAGCGCACGCTGCGGCGCTGCGGCCCCCAGGCGCCGCGCAGAGTATCGGCAAGTGCGGCCACAGGGTCGTAGCCCGTGGCGCGTCGGTAGCGCCGCACGGCCGACCAGCTCGCCAGATAGCCCAACGCATCATCGGCACGCCAGTTGGCGCGTACCTCGAAGCGCGGCGTGGCGACGCGGGGCCAGGCCGGCAGGATGTCTCGGTAGCCACTTTCGACGTGCTCGCGCTCGGGCGGCCAGTAGCCATCGATGGCACCGCGGTAGAACTCAAGCACAGCCGCGTCGACGGCAGCACTCACGGTCATCAGCTCGTAGGTCCAGACGGCCAGCAAACCGCCGGGCGCCAACGCGCGCGCCGCCGTCGCATAAAACGCCTCGACATCGAACCAGTGCAGTGCCTGCGCCACGGTCACAAGGTCTGCGGTGCCCGCCGCGACGACCTCAGCCTCGGCCGGCGCGACCCGGTAGCTGACGTTGGCGGGACCCTGCGCCTGCGCCACCTGCGGCGCGCTGGCGTCCGTCGCAACGACCGCTGCGAAGTGCGCGGCCAGTGCATTGGCCGCCTGGCCATTGCCGGTCCCGCAATCGACAGCGAGTCTGCGCGCGGGCGCCTGGCGCGCGAGCCACGCAAACAGTGACGGCGGGTACAGCGGCCGGAACCGCGCGTAGTCCACGGCGTGGCCCGAGAAATGGTCTTTGAAGCTCATGCGCCCGTCACCTCCACAACTGCGCCCGGACCCGTCACGAAGACGCGATCGCCCCGCTCGGGCTTGATGTTCATGCCGCCTGTGAAACCGCCATAGGCCGGCAGCACGCCCCAGTCACCGCGGAACCAGAATGCGGGCGCACGCATCCGGTCAGCGCCCATGACGAGCCGGCGCGTGGGATGCAGGTGGCCAGCCAGAACGTAGCGACCCGCCGCGGCTTCGGGTTCGTGCGCAAAGCGGAACGGTCCCTCATCGAGGTGGTTGTCATGCCAGTCGATGCGCGCATCGAGCCCGGCGGGCAACGCGCTGGCGGGTACGCGGTCATGGTTTCCCGCGACCACCACAAATTCGAGATCGGGGAATGCCCCCAGCCAGTCGGCGAGCTGCTGCGGCCAGTCGTCGCCGGGCCGCGGCGGCGCGTGCATCAGGTCGCCGAGCACGAGCAGTCGCTCTGGCGCGTGCGCGGTAATGAGCCCGCGCAGCGTGTCAAAGTCTCGCGCCGTGTCGCCGTCGGGAATGGCCAGACCGCGGCTGCCGAACACCGCAGCCTTGCCCAGGTGCCAGTCGGCGACGATGAGCGTGCGCCGGGCGGACCAGAGTGCGGCGCGCTCGGGCAACAAGGCGAGCATTTCGCCCGCAACATCAACGTCAACGGCACCCACGCTCACGAGGCACGCCGCCCGCGTTCGGCGCCGGCATTGAGTCGCTCGGCCATGCGCTCGACACGCGCGCGCCAGGTCTCCGACGACATGATCTGACTTTGCAGCCGCTCGGCCCAAAGCGGAAATGCGAACGGTGACAGCGCTTCGGTGTCCACAAGCGCCACCTCGCAGTCGGCGAGCCGCTCGAGTGCGGCACGCATGCGTTGTGATTCAAGCTGCGCCTCGAGCACTTCGCGACGCGCCTGATCGAGCAACAGGTTCTCACCGTCGTAGCGCTCGAGCACGTCGAAGATGAGGCCGCTCGACGCCTGGATCTGACGTGTCGACTTGCCGCTGCCCGGATAGCCCTGGAACACGAGCCCCGCGATGCGCGCGATATCGCGAAACTGGCGTTTCGCGGCTTCGCTCAGATTCGCACTCGCGTAGAGGTGGTCGACGAGATCGTCGGTCGCGAGCCAGCGCTGCACAGACTCGGCGTCGATCTCGATATCTTGCTGCGTGAGCAGCTCGAAGCCGTAGTCGTTGACGGACAGCGTGAATGTAATCGGGCGCTCGCGGCTGATGCGCCAGGCCACGAGGGTCGCCATGCCCTCGTGCACAAGCCGCCCCGCGAACGGGTAGAAAAACAGGCTGACGCCCTCGCGCGTCTTGCAGCGCTCTACGAGCAGCAAGCCCGGCGCCGGCAGTCGCGACACGGTCGTCTGGTGCTCGAGCAGGGGCGCCACGATGCCGAGCTCCGGGTCGTCGCGCTGACCCGCGGCGAAGCGGGCGAGCACGCCCAGCATGCTGTCGGCCAGCGCTGTCGATAACGGCATGCGCCCGCCCTGCCATCGCGGTACAGCCTTGCGGCTGCCCTTGGCGCGGCGCACGTAGGCCGTCATGTCGCGCACCTGCACAAGCTCGACGAGACGCCCGGCGAACAGGAACCGGTCGCCCTTGTCGAGCCGCGAGATGAAGCCCTCTTCAATCGTGCCCAGCGAACCACCTGACAACCATTTCACACGCATGGCGGTGTCGCTCGAGATCGTGCCGATGCCCATACGGTGCTGGCGCGAGAGCCGGCGGTCGGTCATGCGCATGACGCCATCGACCGACGCGACGCGGCGAAACTGCGGGTAACCCGACAGGGCCTGACCACCGCGCGTGATGAAGTCGAGGCACCAGCCCCATTCCGTCTCCGTGATCTTGGCGAAGGCGTGCGTCTGGCGTATCTCGTCGAGCATCGCTTCGGGCTCGAAGCCACCACCCAGCGCGACAGTCACCAAATGTTGCACGAGCACGTCAAGCGAGCGACGCAACGGCAGCCTTGCCTCGATGTCGCGCTGGCGCCAGGCGTCGCGCGCGGCGACAATTTCGACGAGCTCAAGCGCGTAGGTCGGCACGCAACACACGGCCGACACCGCACCAGGCTGGTGACCGCTGCGCCCGGCGCGCTGCATGAGCCGCGCCACGCCCTTGGGACTGCCCACCTGCAGCACCTGGTCGACCGGGGCGAAGTCGACACCGAGGTCGAGCGACGAGGTGCAGACGACGGCACGCAATTGTCCCTCTGCGAGGCCCTGCTCGATGCGCTGGCGCAGCTTGCGGTCGATGCTGCCGTGGTGCAGCGCCAACGTGCCAACCCAGTCCGGGCGCGCCTTCATGAGCGCTTCAAACCAAAGCTCGGCCTGAGAGCGTGTATTCGTAAACACGAGCGTCGTATTGGCGCGCTTGAGTTGCGCAACAACGGCATCGACGAGACCGATGCCGAGCCGACCCGCCCAGGGGAACCGCTCGAGCGTGTCCGGGTACAGCGCCTCAATCGTGGTCTTCTTGGGCATCGCGCCCTGCACGAGGGCGGGTGCGTCCCGTCCCCAGCACAACACGTCGCGCGCCTCTTCGAGATTGGCGAGCGTTGCCGAAAGGCCCCACACAGGCAAACCCGGACGTAGCGCCGTCAATCGCGCCAGGCAGAGTTCCAGCTGCACACCGCGCTTGTTGCCCATGAGCTCGTGCCACTCGTCGACGACGACGGCCTCGAGGTGGCGAAACAGTTTGCCGCCGTCGGCGTAGCTCAGCAGTACCGAGAGGCTTTCGGGCGTCGTCACCAGCGCCTCGGGTGGCTTGGTACGTTGACGTTGCTTCTTTGTCTGCGACGTATCGCCTGTGCGCATTTCCACACGCCAGGGACTGCCGAGCGCGGCTGCCGCCTCACTGAGGCTGCGCGTCGTGTCGTTGGCCAGTGCGCGCAGCGGCGTGATCCAAAGGACACGCAACCCACCTTCCGTGTCGCCACTGGCCATGAGCGGACCGAGCCATGCGGCCAGTGTCTTGCCGCTGCCCGTGGGCGAATGAATGAGCCCCGAGCGGCCGTCGGAGAACGCGTTCCAGGATTCGCGCTGGAAGTCGAAAACCTCCCAGCCCTGCGCCGCAAACCAGTTGTCCACTCGGTGCTGCGCCAGGCTCATGGCAGCAGTGCCTCGAGACTCGCGAGCGTGTCGGCCTCTGCGGGTGCGAGTTCCTTGCGCCAGCGGCGGATGCGCGGAAAGCGCACGGCGATGCCAGACTTGTGGCGCGTCGAGCGCGCGATCGCTTCGAACGCGAGCTCGAACACCTGCACGGGCTCAACCGAGCGCACGGGCCCAAAGCGCTCACGTGTGTTGCGTCGGATCCAGCGGTCGAGCTCGTCGATTTCCTGGTTGTCGAGCCCCGAGTAGGCCTTGGCGATGGGCACGAGCAGCTCGCCGTCCCACACGGCGAAGGTGTAGTCGGTGTAGAGGTTGGCGCGGCGGCCGTGGCCCGGCTGTGCGTAGAGCATCACGGCGTCAACGGTGTGCGGTTCGATCTTCCATTTCCACCAGAGGCCGCGCTTCCGACCCGTGCCGTAATGGCTCTCCCTGTGTTTGAGCATGAGCCCTTCCACGGCCCGCTCGCGCGAATCCTGGCGCTGCTCGGCCAGCGCCGACCAGCGGGTTGCCTCAAGCACCTCGGACAGGTGCAACCGATCGGGGAACGTGGCTGCGAGAGACTCGAGCTGCGCCCGCCGCAACGCCAGCGGCTGTTCCCGCACGTCGACACCGCCCACTTCGAGCAGGTCGTAGCAACGCAAGATAACGGGGTAGTCGGCGAGCGTCTTCGCGCCCGGCTTCTTGCGGCCGATGCGCCGCTGCAGCGCCGAGAACGGCATGGGCGCCCCGTCTTGCCAGGCCAGCACCTCACCGTCGAGTACGGTGCCGTCGGGCAGCGCCTCGGCGGCCTTGGCGATTTCTGGAAACTGCCCCGTAATGAGTTCCTCGCCGCGCGACCAGAGAAACGTCTGGCTCTGGCGCCGAATGAGCTGGCCCCGAATACCGTCCCATTTCCACTCGGCCTGCCAATCGGCCACGTCTCCCAACTGCTCGGCGACCTCGTCAATGGACAACTCGCCGGGCCGTCTCTCGATCGGGCTGGCGAGGCAGTACGGGTAGGGTCGCGACAGCACGGCGGCGCCGTCGTCCTCGGCCAGCAGTGCCGCGGCGAACGCGGCATCGGGCGTCCATTCGCCCATGAGCCGATGCAGGATCACGGGGCGCGGAAGGCCCGACACCTGCGCCAGCGCCGTCGCCACGAGCGTCTGCGACACACCGACGCGCAGCGCACCCGTCATGAGCTTGTTGACGAGATGGCACGCGTCGTAAGGCAGCGTCTGCCACCAACCTGTTACGCGTTCGCGGCGTGCGTGGTCGTGCTCGAGTCCACGCAGGGTGAGCAGGTCGCCTTCGACGAAATCTGCGAGCCCGCGAGACGCGAACGGATCGGGCACCACGCGGTCCGCGAGCAACAGCGCAATCGTTTCCGCAAGGTCACCGACGCTCGCGTAGGTCTGCTCCACGAGCCACTCGGGCAGCTCGGAGCTCTCGGCGAGCCACTGTCGCAGCAGACTGGCGCCTACTAAGCGGCGCAGGCGACGTCCGGAAAGAAAGTACACCGCCCAGGCCTGGTCGGCACCGGGTGCGGCCTCGAAGTACTCGACCATGGCGGCCACCTTGGCGTTCGTCGAGGTGGTCTGGTCGAGCGTGCGGTAGAGCTCAGTGAACCGCTGCATCGGCTACGTCCTCGTCGCCTTCGAGCGGTCCGATATCGAGTTCTGCGGCATCGACGCCCCGCTCGCGCAGTAGCCGCACGAGCGTGTCACTGTGACCGTGCGTCGTCAGGACACGCGACGCGCCGGTGTCTTCGATCGTCGCAAGCAACGACGGCCAGTCCGCGTGATCCGACAGCACGAAGCCACGATCGTAGCCGCGCCGGCGCCGGTTGCCGCGCACGCGCATCCAGCCCGAGCAGAATCCCGTCTGCGCGCCCTTGAAGCGGCGCATCCAGCGCGAACCGGCGGCACCTGGGGGTGCGATCACGAGTTCACCCGCATAATCGCGTCGCTCGCGGCCATCAACCGGAAGGGTCTCGAGCATCGACACGCCCGCGGCGCGGTAGAGCTCAGTAATGGTCTGCACGGCACCGTGCACATACACGGCTTGCTGCGTCAGCGGTGCCAGTTCGGCCAGCACGCGCTGCGCCTTGCCGAAGGCGTAGCAGAACAAAACGCTGGGACGACCGGCGCGCTGATTGGCCTGCCACCAGTCGAGGATCTCGCGCGCCACCTCGCTGGCCGACGGCCAGCGGTACACAGGCAAGGCAAACGTGGCTTCCGTGATGAACACGTCGCAGGGTACGACCTCGAACGGTGCGCAGGTCGGGTCGTCGTCGCGTTTGAAGTCGCCGCTCGCGACCCACACCTCGCCGTCACGCGCAACGCGGATTTGCGCGGAGCCCAGGACGTGCCCGGCCGAGTGGAAACTGACGGTGGTGTCGCCCAGCGGGATCGGCTCGCCGTAATCGACGGCATCGATGTGCTGATCCTCGCCTAAACGCTGACGCAGGATCGGGACGCTATCGCGTGCCGCGATGTAGCGCGTCGCGCCGCGCCGAGCGTGATCCGCGTGCGCGTGCGTGATGAGTGCCAAATCCGACGGCCGCATCGGATCGATGCAAAAGCCGCCCGCGGCGCATTCCAACCCGCGCCGGCTGGCCGTTATCAGCGCGGGCACGCGCTAGGTCTTGCCGGCAGGCTTCTTGGGCGGATCGAGGTAAGTGGGCCGCGGGCAGTTGGGCCGCAGACCGGCAGATCGCGCCTTGTTGTACTCGAGCAGCGCCGCAGGCAGCAGGTCGACAAGCCGGTCGATACGCGTATCACTCGACGGGTGCGTCGACATGAACTCGGGCGGCTCGTTGTCCTTGCTGTTCTGCATGTTCTGCCAGAGCTTGATGCTCTCGCGCGGGTCGAAGCCCGCCTTGGCCATGTAAATGAGACCGACGCGGTCGGCCTCGTTTTCCTGGCCACGGTTGAACGGCAACAGCAGGCCGAGCTGCGCGCCGATCTGCAGGGCGGTCGATGCACTGCGGGCTGCAATGGGCGTACCGCCCACGACGCCCGACAGAACGCCCACGCCAACCTGGGTGGCCTTGGTGCGTGCCATACGCTCTGCGGGGTGGCGCTGCGTCACGTGCGCCACCTCGTGGCCCATCACGGCTGCGAGCTGTGCATCGTTCTTGGTAATGGCCAGAAGGCCTTTGTAGACGCTGATCTTGCCGCCCGGAAGCACGAAGGCGTTGACGGGCTGCTGATCGAAGATCGCGAGCTCCCACTCGTAGGTCGCCGCCTCCCCGTCAAGCTGAGTGACGATGGCGTCGGCCACGCAGGACACAAATTCGATGGTTGGGCGGTCGCGAACGAGCGGCACTTCAGACCGCAACTTCTCGAACGTCGCGCGACCCTGCGCATTGAGATCGGCGTCGGACACCATCGACGCACAGCCCGACAATGTGGCCAGCGCGGCCACGGCCAGGGCCGTTGATGTGATTCTGCGAAACGCGCGTGTAGTCATAGCGTGAGCTCCGTTGTCAGGGCCCGCGCCGCAGCATGGATATGCCGCCCCGCAGGCTGTCGACAAGCCGCGACATCGCGCTGTCGACGGCGCCCGAGAGTCGCTGCTGCAGCGGGCGCTTGATCTCGTATTTAACCGAGAAAATATCACGGGCGTCTAACGTGTCTGTAAGCCAGGCGTCACTCGTCGTGATCTCATCTATGAGACCCAATTCGAGCGCCTGCGTTCCCAGCCAGTGTTCGCCCGTCGCCACGCGCTCAAGGTCCAAATCAGGCCGGTATCGCGATACGACGGCCTTGAACAGCCGGTGAACGTCCTCGAGTTCTTCCTTGAGCTTGGCCCGGTCCTCGTCGGTGTTCTTGCCGAACATCGTCACCGTGCGTTTGTACTTGCCGGCCGTGACCTGCTCAAAATCGACACCCTTCTCTTCGAGCAGTCGGTTGAAATTGGGCAACTGCGCCAGAACACCGATGGAGCCCACGATCGAAAATGGCGCCGCGAGAATGCGGTCCGCCACGCAGGCCATAAGGTAACCGCCACTGGCCGCCACCTTGTCAACGGCGACGGTGAGCTGGATCCCCGCGTCGCGCACGCGCGCGAGCTGCGCGCACGCAAGACCGTGTTCGTGCACCATGCCGCCCGGATTCTCGAGCCGCAGCAACAGCTCGTCGCCCTCGCCAGCTACAGCCAGTACGGCCGTGACCTCTTCGCGCAGTGAGGCCACGCCCTGGGCACGGATGTCACCCTTGAAGTCGAGCAGGAACGTCCTGGGCCGCGACGTGTCGTCTTGCTTGTCGGCCTTGCGGTCAGCCTTCTGTTTTTTCTTGAGTGCCTTGAGCGCGTCGCCGCTCGTGATGGCCCGGCGCAGCGAACGCGCCAGGTTCTTGTACTTGTCGTTGAGCTTGTCGACGCGCAGCGTTTCGGACGGGTGTTGGCGCTTCGAGAACGCCGCCGCCATGGCGAACACGACAATAATCGCGACGAGGAAGGTCAGCGTCTTGGCAAGGAACAGGCCGTAGTCGGTGAGAAAGGTGCTCATCGTGTCGCGCTATGCACTCAGGATGCTGCCGCTGCGTCGAAACCGACGTTGTTCTTCTCGAGCACACGCTCGGCCCGGTAGCTCGAGCGCACAAGCGGACCCGACACCACCTCGAGGAAGCCGCGCTTCAATCCGGCCTCGCGGTAGGCCAGGAATTCGTCGGGTGTGACATAGCGTTCCACGGGCAAATGGTTGACCGTGGGTCGCAGGTACTGACCGAAGGTGACGATGTCGCAGCCGATTTCGGCAAGGTCGTCGAGTGTCTTCAGGATTTCTTCATCCGTCTCGCCGAGGCCCAGCATGAGGCTCGTCTTGGTCAGCACGTCGGGGCGGTGCTGCTTGGCGAACTGAAGCACATCCAGCGTCTGCCGGTAGCCCGCGCGCGGGTCGCGCACGGGGTGCGTCAGTCGCTCTACCGTCTCGACATTCTGCGCGAACACTTCAAGGCCGGAGTCGAGCACCTTGGCCACCTGATCCGTGTTGCCGCTAAAGTCGGGCGTCAGCGCCTCGACGGCCGTTTCAGGCGTGCGCCGCTTGATGGCGCGGACGCAGGCCGCGTAGTGCGCAGCGCCGCCATCGGCCAGGTCGTCGCGGTCGACGGAGGTCAGCACGATGTATTTGAGCCCCATGGACTCCACCGCAATCGCGGTGTTCTCGGGTTCTTCGTGATCGAGCCAGCCTTTGGGGTTGCCCGTGTCAACGGAGCAGAACTGGCAGGCCCGCGTGCACACGCTGCCCATCACCATGATCGTGGCCGTGCCGGCATTCCAGCACTCGCCGATGTTGGGGCACTTGGACTCTTCGCAGACCGTGCTCAGGCGTCCTTCGCGGACCGTCTTTTTGACGGCCGAGAACTTCGCGCCGGCGGGCATCTTGGCGCGCAGCCACTTGGGCTTGTCGCCGCGCGGGGCAACGCCCCGGTCACCGCGTTGTTTGACGCCGTCCTTGATGGCCTTGAAGCCTGCCTCGTGGGCGTATTTCTGGCCGCTCGTAACCACGGGAATGCCACGCAGCGTCGAGCCCGGACGGGTGTCTGAGTTGCCGTTGCCCAGGGGCGCAGATTGCATCGTTTTTTGGGTGATTCGGTCGGCCATGCGGGTTCCTGCGGTTTGAGCCCCGATCAGGTATTGTCTCATGCCGGCGCGCAGCCGGGATAGCGCCACAAGCCTGAGACATGGGGGCAACAGGACCGAAATACAGCTCCCCGGGGACGGTGCGTTTCCCCAAGGCAAAAAAAAGCCCGGCGGGGGGACCGGGCAATCAGGGGGAAATCACAAATCACTCAATGCAGTCGGTACCAGTTGACCAATTCCAGCTGGTCGTACTCGATGTCGAAGTTTTCGGCGAGCAGCCAGGTAAGCTGCGCTGCCGAGACCTTGTAGCCGCGCTCGTGCGTGAGCTCGACGATGCCGCTGAATCGATCTGAGCGGTCCAGCAGCGGGTCATTAACTTCAAATTGAGTGTAGAACTTCGACTGCATGGATTTGACATTACGCATTCGGTGCCCTGATAGACGTGATCTGCCGCACAGAATGCGAATATCCCATTCCGGGGCGTAGCCGCTTGCAGCCGCCGGGCGCTCGCGGTAACAATAGCGGCTCAATGCGCATTGATCTTAATTAAGCATATGAAATACAAAGGTTTTCTGATCGCGACGCTGGCATTCTGCCTGGCGCTGGCGAGCACGGCAGGTGCCCAGGCCCTGCGTGACAGTCTGTTTGCCGAGGCCGATCGCGCCTACCAGTCGGCCCGCGATGCCAATGCGGCACTACTCGCGCCGCGGAATTTCGAGCGCGGCCAGAAGGCCTACCAACAGGCCGAACAGGGGCTCGAGCGCGGTCGCAATGTCGAGTACATCCGCTCGAGACTCGCCGACGCCACGGCGCGTTTCACTGAAGCGACCGAGTCGGCTGACCTGACCCGGACCACGCTGGCTGCCACCATCAAGACGCGCCAGGACGCGCGCGCCGCCGAAGCCCCCATTCTGTCGCAGCCCATATGGGAGGACGCCGAAGAAGCGTTCGGTCGGGCCATCAGCGAGCTCGAGCGCGGCGACCTCAAGGACGGTCGACGCTACGGTCTTGAGGCCGAGAGCCTCTACCGCGACGCCGAGCTGGGTGCGATCAAGACCAAGTACCTGAGCGAAACCCGGCAGCTGCTCGCCGACGCGGAGCGCGCACGCGTTGATCGCTACGCGCCCGTGACGCTGCAAAAGTCGCGCGACCTGCTCGCCCGCGCCGAGCGTGAGCTTAATGAAAACCGCTACGACACCGACTTGCCGCGCAGCCTGGCGCAGCAGGCCAACTACGAAGCGCGCCACGCCATCTACCTGTCCGAAGTTGGACGTCGCGTGCGCGACCGCGACCTGAGCGTCGAGGAACTTGTCCTGTCCTGGGAAAAACCGCTGGCTGAAGTGGCCGCGGCCGCCGACATCGTGCCCGACATGGCCAATGGCGGCGACGCGCTGGGCAACCAGCTCGCAGGACACATCACGGCACTGACCGAGTCCAACCAGAGCCTCGAGCAGGACGTGCAGGAATCCGAGCAACGCGTTGCCGAGATGTCCGAAGAGATTCGCTTGCTCGACGAAAAGCTGGGTGGCGCCACAGCCGAGCGCGCCGCGCTCATGCAGCGACTGCAACGCCAGGCGCGCATCAAGGAGCAGTTTGAAACGGTCGAGAGCATGTTCTCGCGCACTGAGGCGCTCGTATTCCGCGAGGGTGACAACATCACCGTCCGCCTCGTGGGCCTGAGCTTCGCGAGTGGTGCGGCGACGATCGACCCGAGCTACTACCCGCTGCTCGAAAAGGTGGAGTCCGCCATCGACGTCTTCCCGCGGTCGGGCCTCATCATCGAGGGCCACACGGATTCCTACGGCAGTGACGCCACGAACCAGTCCTTGTCACAGGCCCGTGCCGATTCGGTGCAGCAGTACATGCTCAACGCCATGCGGATTCCGAGCACGCGCCTGACGGCCACGGGTTACGGCGAAACGCGCCCCATTGCCAACAACGAAACCTCGCAGGGCCGCGCACGTAACCGTCGTATCGATGTCGTCATCCAGCCGCGGCTGGACTGAGCACCTCTAGCGCGGATCGCCATCCGACACGTTCTCTCGTGTCGGGTGCATCCCCTCGCGGTGGTGGCGCCACCAGTCGGCGATAATGCCGGCCGTAAGCGTGTTGACGAGGTAGCCGTATTCGCTGTGCACGACGAGGCGGCCGTTCTCGCGGTAGTGGTTGAAGACGTCGTAGTCCTCGATCGAATCCACTAGCCCCAGCGTTTCCATTTCGCGGAAATCGTTGCGCATGCAGCGGTCCAGCGCCGTCAGTTCGCCGATGGCGACCACGTTAACCCAGTCACCCATGTTGTCGGGATAGCGTTCCGCGCCCTCGCGGTCATGGCCCATCATGCCGCGCTGCATGATGTGATTGCCGAGCGGGCTGCCCAGCGTCATGAGCAGGCTGCAGCCCGCATCAAGGCCGTCACGGCGTGACAGCGCCCAGAGCGTGTCCCAGCCAATCACCGAACCCAGACTGTGGCCGATGACCAGAACGGGTCGGCCCGCTTCTGAGGCCTCAACAATCTTCTTGCGCAGGTCGGCCCGCGCCGCCTCACCCATGCCCTTTTCGTCGTGGATGTAGCGACGCACATCGCGCAAGGTCACGCGCATGTCGTCGTTGGCGAGGCTTGCGACGAGAAACGGCAACGCGTCGCCGGCCAGGTACAGCCAGCGTGTCAGCCGGGTCTTCCAGGCCGTGGCCTCCTCGACGTCACGCGCGCTCGGCCGCGCCTGCGCGCACAGCGCGTCGATGCCCGGCAAGTCGATCTCGATGTCGCGGTAGCGTTTGTAGAACCCATAGGTCCAGCTCGCGCGCACGAAGGCATCGGGGTTCGCGGTCAGGTCTGCGGCTACGTCGGGATCGACGCGACCCAGCCCTTCGAGCAGACAACGTCGCAAGGCGTCGAGATGTAATTCGGGCGGCGGCTTGGGCTTCATGCCGGGCACGAACACGATGAGCGGCAGGCCGGCGACGTCAGTCACGGAGCAACCTCGCAAGCTCATGGAGGTTGCGGACCTCGACGGGCGGCGCACCGTGCGCATCAGACCAGCCAGCACCGGTTCGGTTGACCCAGACGGCGTGCTGGCCTGCGTCGCGCGCGGCATTCACATCACGCTCGGGGTCATCGCCAATGTGAAGGACTTCGTGTGGTCGTACGCCCATGACCGTCTCGGCTTTCCGGAACATGCGAGGGTCGGGCTTGGCGGCGCCAGCGTCCTTCGCCGTGACCCGGGCACGAAAGTACACCGCAATGCCCGCGGGTCCCAATCGCGCGTTACCGTTGGTCAGCGCCACGAGCCGGTAGCGACCCGCAAGCGCGGCCAGCGCCGGGCGCGCATCGTCGTAAAGCCGCACACGATTGCGCGCGGCGTCGAAGACATTGAAGGCGCCATCCACAAGCGCGTCGGGGTAGCCTGTTTCGCGGGCCATCTCGGCCAGCACGCGCCGCCGCAACCAGGTCAGGTCGTGCGCGCGCTCAGGCGCGTCAGCCACGACGCGTTTACGCAGTGCCATGCGGGCCTCGCGGTCGAAGCGTTCGCCCACGCGCGGATAGTGCACGTCGAGCCATTCGGACATCGCAGCCTCGGCGCCGTAAATGACGGGGCGAATGGGCCAGAGCGTGTCGTCGAGATCAAAGCTCAGCGTGGTGATCCCCGAAAACGTCATGACTGCGCCTCGGGGTCGGGCACGGCCGGCGAGTCGATAGCGGGTGCCACGCCGTGGCTGCCACTGCGCAGCGTGATCACAAGCGCACCGCCCAGCGTTACGAGCCCACCGATGATCATGCGCGGCGTGACGACGTCGCCGAGCAGCAAGACTCCGAAGACGACGCCAACCACGGTGGCGAGCAGCAACAAGGGGCTCACGAGCGAGAGTTCATAGTGGCGCAGCAACTCGTAGGTGCCGCCGTGACCAATGAGGCTCGCGCCAATGGCCGAAAACAGGACCAGGCCGAGCACGAGCGGCGCTGCCGTCATGACGGCCTCCACCTGCCCCGTCTCGGTGACGAGCGACAACACGGCGAGTGTCGGGAACGCTACGACGGCGAGCCAGCCCTGCAGCTGAAACGCATCAACTTTCACATGTGCTTTCATGAGCGTCATGCCCGCCGCACCCGCGAGCGCGGCGCCCACAACAAGCAACACCGCCTCGCCGTAACCGAACACGCGCGGATCGAAGCCGATAATCATCACGCCCAGAAATGAGACGGCGATGCCCAGAGTGCGCCGCCAGCGAATCACCTCACCCAGGAACAGCACAGACATGAGTGTCGACAGCGGCACGCCGAGCTGCACGAGAATCGCCACGGTCGAGACGTCGGCGGCCTGTTGCAGGCCAAAAATCAGAAAGGCGAAATGCACCGTACCCATGAGCAGGCCGACGCCAAAGAGCACCGGCATCTGTCCGCGTTGCACGCGCAGGAACGGCGCAAGAACGACAAGCACGACGGCGAACCGCAGCGCCACGAAGGCGAGCGGTGGCAATTCGCTGAGCACAAACTTGGAGGCCACGAGGTTGAGGCCGAACGCAAGATTGACGGCCAGCATGAGCAGCCAGTGAGACGGGGTCATCGCAGGCGGAGTTGCCGCGTGGCGAGCGCAGGGGCTTCAGGGTGTTGTCGAGGATAGCACCTCGGATTCGGCAGCCGCGAGCCCGCGACACTGCTCCCAGGCCAGCACCACGCGTTTGCGCTCGGGCCCCCAGCGGTAGCCGCCGAGCCCGCCATCGGCACGCAGTACGCGGTGGCAGGGAATGAGGATGGCGACGCTGTTGGCCCCCACCGCACCACCGACGGCGCGCGCCGATCCCGGTTGGCCGATGCGCGCTGCAAGCGTCGCGTAGCTCACGGTTTCGCCGGGCTCGAGCGCCACGAGTGCCTGCCAGACCTTGTGCTGAAACGGCGTGCCCACCAACAGCAGATCGACACGCGACTGGCCGGGCTCGAAGACCGCGGCAACGGCGGCGGCGCCATCGGACATCGGTTCGAAGACCGCACCGGGCCACTCGGCGCGCAGGTCGGCGAGCCGTTGCTCGCGTTGCGCCCTATCGCCGAGACGCAGCGCGACGATGCCGCGCGGGCTGCACGCGAGCAAGGCGTCGCCGAACGGTGTCGGTCCGAACGCCCATTCGAGTGTGAGCCCCTCACCACCGCGCCGAAACTCTCCGGGCGTCACCGCATCGATGGCCACAAACAGATCATGCAATCGGCCCGGTCCCGACAATCCGGTTTCCCAAGCTGCCGCCTCGACGGTGGCGTCTCCACGCAGCGCGTCGCGGGCGTCGGCCAGCGTCAGGTGCGCGAGATAGCGTTGTGGCGAGATACCCGCCCAACGCCGGAACAACCGCGAGAACTGAGAGGGCGACAATCCGGCTGCACCGGCCATGTCGGCCACGTCCGGGCGCTCGCGGCGGTGCGCGGCAATCCACGCGATCGCATCGGCGATGCGGTCGTAGTCTCGGTGTGTCACGGCTGTCGTATCCATGCGCGCAGTGTGCGCGCGGGTGGCGAGACGCACCACCCGAATCCTGCTAAGCGATAACAGCTAGTTGGCCGGGAACAGCGGCGGCAAATCGGGCTGATTGGCCAACCGTGCCGCAGCGCCAGGCTCGTGCACGCTACGCAGCGCACGCCTCAGCGCATCGCCGCGCCAGGCCCCGTCGTCGCCATTGCCCCACAGGTGGCGGTTCAGCCCTTCGACCGCGGCCGCGGCGTCGCCAGGCAGGCGCGCTGCGATATCGCCCAGCGCGCGCGGCGGATCGTCGGACCAGAAGTGGCTCGCCCAGGCCAAGAGTGCGTTTGCTGCCTCGCGCGGCTGGTTCGCCTCGCAGGCGCGCTGTACCGCCTTGAAGGCCTTTTGAGTGGCGCGGAACGGCGCCTCATTGTTGCGCGTCCGGCGTTGGCGGCGGCGTTGTCGTCGGTCGCGATTGACACCCCGCCAGACCAGCCACAGCGTGATGAGCCACAGGGCAAGCAGCCCGTAGTTAATCGTCTTCAGACGGAACAGTCGTTGGCGAAGTTCGACGTTTTGCGGCGCCGGCGTTGTTGCTGCAGCGGCCTCCGGCTCAGCCTCCGTCCGCGCCGGCGCTTCGGTTGCCACGGTCGGTTCCGGCGGCGGCGTCACCCCTGCGGCCTGCAGAATCGGCAGGCTGACGGTGGTTGATGTCCAGGCACCGGCCTCCGTGTTGAACCAGGGCACCTCCACGGATGGCAGGGCGAAGATCCCGCCCTGCGAGGCAATAACCGCGAAGCCCTGCTCGCGCGCCGAGCGCATCGTGCTCTGCTGCGCCCGCGTCTCAAGATCGGGCTGGTCGGGGTATATCCGCAGGCCGGACTGCGCCGGAAACTCGAGCTCGGGCAGCTGGCTCGACATGAGCCCGTCGGCCTCAAGGCGAAGCCGCACATTGGCGGGCTCGCCGGCCTCAAGAATGCCGTCCTCGGGACGCACCGTGGCACGCAAGCGAATGTCGCGCGCGGGCAGCCAGTCGGCGCCTGCAAACTCGGCGGGCGGCAACACCACAGGCTCCACCGCAAGGGTTAAGGGATCCGACGCGTAGACGCGCGGCGACGAGATGCGGCCACGCTCCCAGATACTGGCCTGGAAGCGCACGGGCTCAATCGTGAAGGCGCCACTGGCCTGCGGGTACAACGCGTAGTTTCGTTCCGTGACGCCGTAGAGCCGGTCACCGATTTGCGCCTCGTAGCGCCGGTCATCGGCCAGACGCTCGATGATGATTTCGCCGCCCTCAACGCGCGGCTCTTCCCAACTCATCTGGCGCACCGCAACGCCGATGTAGAGCTTCACGGTGTAGACAACCTGCGCCTGCACCCAGGACTGCTCGCGATCCAGCGACACTTCGAGGAACACATCCGCCTCCCCGGGCGGCGCTTGCGTGGCCTCGCGCACGAGCACGGGAATCGGGTCGCTCGATACGCCGTCGACGGACAACGGCGGAATCTCGAACTGACCCACCTCGCGCGGCAACAGCACATAGGTCCAGCGGCGGCTGGCCTGGCGCTGCCCGTTGATGATGCTGATGCTCGTGTTCTGGCTGCGGCCCAGGACATCAAAGTCCTTATCGAGCCCCGAGATATCCGGTTCGCCCTGCTCCCCACCGTCGGCCGTCAGCGTCAATGAGAACGACTCGTTGACCTGCACACTGGAGCGGTCGACTACGGTGGTCACAGCCGCACCTGCCGTTGCCGATACAACCCACGCCAACACCGCACACAGCCCCCATCGCTTTACCATGGCTCGGTCCTGTCATCGGGCCAGAGCCGGTTACCGTCTTGATCGGTCTGCCGGCGCTGATACTGGTAACGAAATTTGCGGCGCAAGAGCCCGCCCGGATCGTCGGGAATCCGGCGCAGCCACTGTTCGAGTGCCTGTTGTTGTTCGGCGGCCGTGCGTTCCTCGGCCGTCTGCGCTTGCGCCGGCGTCGGCTCGCCATCGGGATCGGCCATCGCCTCGCGCAGCTGGCGTTGAATCTCCTCGATGTCCCGGCGCTCGGCCTCTTCGTCCGCACTGCTCGTTTGACGGTCGCGCGACGTGGGCTGGTCATCACCCGATTGCCCGTCCTCGGCGTCACCGCCCTGCGCGGACCCCGACCCGTCCTGCTGCTGGCCGCCGTCCTGCGGGTCGCCCTCACCCGAGTCGCCCTGGCCACCATTCTCGCCGCCCTGCTGCTGGTTGCCCTGGAGCTCCCGCAGCACATCGAGATTATGTTGTGCGTCTTCGTGGTCGGGGACGTCGGCGAGCAAGTCCTCATAGGCCGTGATGGCCGCCGCAATCTCGCCCGACCGCGCCAGTGCCGTGGCGTGGTTGTAGCGCGCGGTCGCACCCTCCAGGCCCTCGAATTGCGTCGCACTCTCGCTGAAGTCCCCGGCACGATAGGCCGCGCTGGCCTGCCAGGCGGGAGCGCGGAACAGCTCCGCCGCTTCGTAAGCCTTGCCGTCTTCGAGCGCCTCGGCGCCGCGCTGGTCTCGATTCTTCCACAGTGAATCCCAGGTACTGGCCTGGGCCGGCAGGGGCGTGATCATGATGAGCGCAAGACACCCCGCGACGACATAGCCGCCCCGGCGAAATGCGATCGCGACGAGCGGTAATAGCAACAACGTGATCCAGGGGCCGCGGTCGAGCCAGCGCTCGATCGACTGTTCCGACCCCTCACTGTCGCGAGAGATTCCGCCGGGCTGCGACTGCAGCGACAGGGCCGCCAGATCGCTGTCGTCCGCACTGAGCCGCGCAAACCCGCCGTCGCCGGCGTCGGCGAGCCGGCGCAGTCCCGCAATGGGCACCTTGGGCAGCGCGATGTTGCCGCGACCGTCTGTCACAAAGCCCGAGTCCTCGGCCGGAATCGGACCACCGGCTTCGGTGCCGACAGCCAGCACGGACACCGTGTGCCCAGCATCACGAATGGTGCGCGCCGACGTCAGTGCGGGCGGCAGATTGCCGCCGTCCGTGATGAGCAAAATACGGCCTGTCTTGACGCCCGCCTGCTCGAGCAACTGGCGCGCCTTGTCGAGACCCGATTCGGGGTAGCTGCCCCGGCTGGGCATGAGGCTCGGAGACAACGTCGGCACGATGGCATCGATGGTGTCGATATCGTCCGTGAGCGGTGTCACCACAAACGCATTGGCACTGAACACGACGAGCGCGGTTTCGCCGCCCTGTCGCTCTCGCAGGATGTCCTTGAGCTTGAGCCGCGCACGCGTGAGGCGCGAGGGTGCAACGTCCGTGGCCTCCATGGACCGCGACAGGTCAAGTGCAATCACCATGGCGTCACCATCCCGTGTGACAGGCACCGACTGACGTTCCCAGGCTGGCCCCGCCAGTGCGAGCGCACCCGTGATCACGGCCAGCGTGAGCAGCACGGGCGTCCAAACACTGCGCTCGGCCGGCCCGGCCTCGATGAGTACGGCGTCGCGCAGCGCAGGCGCGACGAGCGCGCGCCAGGCGTGGCTGACGCCCGCACCGCGAAGCCAGTACCAGGCGCCCAGCGCGAGCACGACCGGTATCGCCGCAAGCCACCAGGGTCTCAAAAAGTGCAGTTCCGCCATCATCGTGCCGTCACCGTCATGACCATCCGCGGCAACGCCAGCGCGCCAAGCAGCAACAGGCCCAGGGCCAGCGGCAAATGGAACACCTCGTCCCGCGGCCGCAGACCCGACTCCTCGTCGGCGGCCGGCTCGAGCGCGTCCAGCTCCCGGTAGATGCCTGCCAGGCCCGCGGTGTCGCGGGCGCGGAAGTAACGTCCGCCCGTGATTTCCGCAATGCGGGTCAGCGTCTCCTCATCGAGGTCCGAAGACGGATTGACGAGACGCGGGATCATGCCCGACTGGATCTGCATGCGTTCGGCGCCGATGCCGATCGTATAAATCTTGAGTCCGATCGTCGCTGCGAGTTCCGCAGCCTTGAGCGGCTCGATACTGCCGGCCGTGTTGGCGCCGTCCGTGAGCAAAACGAGAACTTGCTCCTCACCGTCGGCGTCAGCCTCGCGCAATCGCTTTACGGCCAGCGCAATCGCGTCGCCAATCGCGGTCTTTTCGCCGGCGAGACCAATGGCGGACTCCAGTAACAGCGTCTTGATCGTTTGCCGGTCGAAGGTCAGCGGCGTCTGCAGGTAGGCGCGGACACCAAACAGGATCAGGCCCAAACGGTCGCCCTCGCGGCGATCGATGAAATCGCCACCCACGGCCTTGGTCGCAGTCAGCCGGTCGACGGCGCGCCCCGCGAGCTGGAAGTCCTTGGCCTCCATGCTGCCCGAGAGGTCGACCGCGAGCATGAGGTTGCGACCCGTGAGCGGCGCCGACTGCGCGTCGGCCAGCAGCTGCGGTCGCGTTGCAGCCGCGACGATCAGGCACCACGCCAGCAAACCGAAAAGCGTGCGCGGCGTGAGCCAGGCGCTACCGACCGGCTTGGTTTCGATGAGTGCCGCAAAACCACCACCCGCCGGCACACGCAGTGCACCCCCCGTGGCATCGCGCGTCACGGGCGGCAACAACCAGGCCAACAATGGCAGCGGCAACGTCAGCGCCAGCCAGGGCCAGGCGAAGACGAGATTCTCGAGCCAGACGGAAAGGTTCACGAGGCCACCCCCCGTGCGGCCACGCGCGGCCAGCGCTTGCACAGCTCGACGAGTGCCGTGACCTCCGCGGCACCCAGTTGCGGCGCTTCGGGTCGGTAGGCCGCGTCGAGCAGCAACGCACCCGGCGCCGCATCAAACGGGGCATCCACGAGCGGCGCATTGAGGTGTCGACGCCAGGCATCGCCCACGAGACCCGCCGTCTTGTCGCGGCCCGAGATGGCAATGGCTGTGCGACGCAAGGTCGCGGCCAGACCGCAGAGCAAGGCGCGATGGTCACCGGTCGCGCGCCAGTCCCGCTCAAGACGCACGACCTCGCGGTTGGCGAGCCGGCCCAACGCGTTGCGCCGGTATCGGATCAGGAAGACCAGGCCAACGAGCGCAAAAACGACGAGCGCGGCCAGCAACCACCAGCCTGGCGCCAGCGGCCACCAGCCCGGTGCGTCGGGCAGGTGGATGTCGCGCAGCGGCAGGTCGGCCGGGTTCATCGGGTCATCCGCGAGGTCACGCCGACACCGACCCGCCCCATGAGGCCCTGCATGACCTCAAGCGGATCGTCATCGGTGGAGACTTCCTGAAAACTCACGCGACTGCGTTCGCAAAGTTCGCCCAGCGCGTCGCGGCGGGCTTCGAAGCGTGCGATCCAGTCGCGGCGGCGTTTGCCCGTGGTGTCGATGACCAGGCGGCGGCCGGCGATCGACAGTGGGTAGCGACCCGCGGGCGGCAACTCACGTTCCAGACCGTCACTGATAAAGAGCACGAGCACGTCGTTGTGGCGCGCGATGCTGACGAGATGCGCGCTGGCTTTCTCGGTCATACCCGTAAAATCGCCGGCCAGCGCGATAAGGCTGCCCGGGTGCGCCACGCGGTGCAGGCCCGCGAGCGTGCGCTCGACAACGCCCGTATCCGAGTTCGGCGCATCAAATTGCGACTGCATGGCGGCCATTTGATGAATGAGCCGCAGGGCAGCGCGGTGTCCCAGCAGCGGGCGCAGTTCCGCATGCTGCGCGCCATTGAATACGAAACCACCCAGGCGATCGCCACGCTGCACCGCAGCCCAGCCCAGCAAGGCCGCAAGTCGTGCAGCCTGCACACCTTTAAACACACCGCGCGTGGCGAACTGCATGGTCGGTCGCTGGTCGACCCAGCAAAACACGGGGCGCTCGCGCTCTTCGCGAAACAGCTTCGTGTAGGCGCGGCCGGTGCGCGCCGTCAGCCGCCAGTCGATGTTGCGGGGGTCGTCGCCGTCCTGGTAGAGCCGCGCCTCATCGAATTCCATGCCGCGCCCCTTGAAGTGCGACAGGTAGTTGCCGCCGCGCCGCGCGCGGATGCGCAGCGCGTCGAGGCTCAGGTGACGGGCCGCATCGCGCAACCGGATCAGCTCGGTCTGCGACACGAGGGACGGGTCATGCGTGACGATCCGTCCGGCGCCGACGTCGGTCGCGGCGCTCACGGCGTCAGGGCACGCCGACGCCGGCCAGCACCCGCTCGATAAAGTCGTCGGGCATCATGCCGTCGGCCTCGGCCTCGAAGCTCAGCAGGACACGGTGGCGCAGGACGTCCGGCGCGACGTTCTGAATGTCGTCGGGCGATACGTAGTCGCGGCCGGCGAGCCAGGCGTGGGCGCGCGCCGCACGATCGATGGCAATGCTCGCGCGCGGGCTCGCGCCAAACTGGACGGCTTGCGCAAGCGCGGGGTCGATGCGCGCCGGTTCACGTGTGGCAATCACGAGATTCACAATGTAGCGCTCGAGCTCGTCGGCCAGGTGCAGCCCCAGTACAGCCTGGCGCGCCGTTTCGACAGTCTCCGTCGAAATGGGCACCGCAGGCGCAAAACTCGCGCCGCCACGGGTTGCGTCCCGGCCCGCGCGGGCCGCGGTGCGGTTGATGCGCAGGATGCGCTGCTCGTTCTCGGCATCGGGATAACCGACCCGGACATGCAGCAGGAAGCGGTCGAGCTGGGCCTCGGGCAGCGGATACGTGCCCTCCTGCTCGATCGGGTTCTGGGTCGCCATGACCATAAACAGCGACGGCAGCGGATAGGTTTTCTTGCCGACCGTGATCTGGCGTTCTTCCATGGCCTCGAGCAAGGCCGACTGCACCTTGGCCGGTGCGCGGTTGATTTCATCCGCGAGCACGAGGTTGTGGAACAACGGCCCCTGTCGGAACCGGAACGACCCGTCCTGCGGTCGATAGATCTCGGTACCCGTCAAATCCGCGGGCAGAAGATCGGGCGTGAACTGCAGGCGGTGAAAGTCGCCCTCGATGCACTGGCTCAAGACCTTGATGGCACGCGTCTTAGCCAGGCCCGGTGCGCCCTCCACGAGCAGGTGGCCGTCGCAGAGCAGCGCCAGCAACATGCGGTTGACCAGATGCGGCTGGCCGACCACCCGTTCACTAATATGGGCTTCTAGTTGTCTGAACGCGTCGCTGTGAGCCAAGACCGTTTCCGTTGCAGTTACCTGGGCCGGCGAGTGTAGAGTATCCGCCTCGGGCGGCTCAACGCAGGCCGCTGTTTCGGCGAACCTCTTTAATGACGCTTTTCGGCACCCGGAATTCCCTGAAGGCCCAATGTCGGCGGTCGCTGAGCCTGATTGTGCTCTCGCTCGCCCTCGTGGCGGGCGCCCGGGCCCAGGTACTGCCCGAGGCGCCGATCCCGTTTGACCGCCTGCGATCCGCGTTTCCCCCGGCCGTGGTCATCGCGCAGGGCGCGACCGCGTGCTACCGGCTCGATGCGTTGCTGGCCGACACGCCCGCTCGGCGCACGCGGGGCCTCATGTTCGTCGAATCGATGGCGGACGACGCAGGCATGCTATTTACCTACCCGCGACCGGCCACCTTATCTATCTGGATGAAAAACACGCTCATCCCGCTAGACATCATCTTCGCCGACGGCGACGGCAATATTATTAATGTCGTCCGGGGCACACCGCTGTCGCTTGAGAGCCTGCCCTCAGCGCGCCCCGCGCGCTACGTGCTCGAGCTCAATGCCGGCCGTAGCGAGGCTCTGGGGCTCGACGCAGAGGCCCGGCTGCTGGTTTTCGGAGACTCTTGAGTCAGCGAACGCGTTCGACGCGGATGGTGCGGTTCGAGCCCTCAACCTGCAGCCGGTAGCTGCCAAACGCCCGTTTACGGATGTAGACCCTGGGATTCGCCGGGCCGCGATAGCGCGCACTGCCCGACTGCACCTGCCGCCACACCTGGCCGTTCTCGAGCTCGAATACCGTGTTGCCTGTCCACCCTCTGTAGTCGCCAACAAGGCGAGACTCGAGTACGTCGGGCGTCTCCGCTTCGCGTTCCACCTGCTCGATGCCGAAGCGCTCCGGCGAGTCCGGTGCTGCCAGTGTGCCTGAGACCTGCGGCTGGGCGGGTGCTTTCGGTTCTGCCGCAACCGTGACATCGGTCGGGGCAGCGGGGGTTGTCGGTATCGTCGTGGCTTGCACGTCGGGAGGCTCCGGCGCTGCCGGCGGTGTCACGGTGTCTTTCGCCAGCGCGTCGTAGCAGGCCAGTCGTTCGGCATCCGCGGACAGAGACCGACAGGCCGCGAGGCCCGTCTCGACCGGTGTGGCCGCCGCCGCAGCGACGTTGGCGACCGCCAGCATGGCGGCAAGACCCAGGGGGCTCAGCGTGTTCGACATGGCCTGAAAATCCGTCAAGACAGGGGCGCCGAGTCTAGCCCAAAACCGCCCTCGCCGGCGGCTCCAAAGCCCCCGTGAAACCCCTCCGAACCTTGTGTGCTTTTCGCAACACAAAGCCAAAAAAGGGCGCTTTTTGCGCATTTTGGCCTGCCGGGACTCGCCTGTTTCGGGCATTTCGTGTGCGCGAGGCCACGCTATTTTCAGTGCGTTGCAAAACTGCATCAAAATTTTTTTACAGCAAAAAAACTTTCATTGACAACTAGTTAATTCACTCTAGGCCGGCCAGAAGTACGCATTGAAGCGGTTCGGACCCCTTGAGGCTTGTGCACTTTTTGCAACACTCCGTTGGCCAAAAAGGCTTGCGTGGTATTATCGGCGCACTCATTCGTCATCGAATGTGTTGATTGGCTGCGTGGGAAAGCAATAACAATCGGGGACCCGGGGGCTTTCTGGGGAACCACCTTGCAACTGGTCGCATACCCAATCTTGTTCAAAATAACGAGAAAACCGTTACCTCAGGAGGAATTCATGAGTAACACCCTGCTACGCCGCGCAGTGCGCACGGCGCTGGCTGCCGGCGCCGTCGCCGGTCTGGCCCAGTCGCCCGCCGCATTCGCGCAGGACGACGACACCAAGGAACTGGACAACGTCCAGGTCACGGGTTCGCGTCTCTCGCGTGCTGATATCGAAACGGCCCAGCCCGTTACGGTTATCGATCGCGAAGACATTGACCTGTCGGGTGACACCACGGTTGCAGAAGTTCTGCAGACGAGTGTCTTCAACAGCTTCGGCTCCTTCCGTGCTACCTCGGGTTTCGCTAACGGCCAGGCTGCCGTTAACGAAGTTTCGCTGCGTGGTCTCGGCTCGAACCGTACCCTCGTACTGCTCGACGGCCGCCGTATCTCTGCTACGGGCGGTTCGGGTGGTGCTGCACAGAACCTCAACCAGATTCCTCTGGCGGTTGTCGACCGGATCGAAGTGCTGCGTGACGGCGCCTCGGCCATTTACGGTTCTGCCGCCATCGCCGGTGTAATCAACATCATCACGCGTCGCGACTTCGATGGCGCGGAACTGAGCTACCAGCAGACGTTCCCGAGTGACGGTGGTGAGCAGGTTCGCGCTTCGGCGACGGTTGGTGTCAGCTCCGCCAAGGGCAACATCTACTTCACGCTGTCGTCGCTATCGGGCAAGCCGCAGTACTACCGTGATGTCGACTACGCAAGCTCTGCCCCCGCTAACGGCGGTATCAGCTCGTTCGGCTTCCCGGCTACGGCTATCGGCCTGACCAGTGGCACGACCAACGTCGACAGCCGCTGCCCTGACGCGGTTGGCGCCTCGCAGGAATTCCCGAACAGCTACGCCTGGGGTCTGGACAACGCGGGTGACATCTTCATCGGCAACACGGCTGCAGACGGCTCGACGGCTATCCGTTGTGCTTACGACTTCGCGCAGGACATCATGTCCGTGCCGCGTGTTCGTGAGTTCGGCGCCCTGGTCCGTGGTAACTACGACCTTTCGTCGAACCTGCGTGTCCGCTCTCGCGTTCTCGTATCGCAGCTGAACTCGGACACGCGCTTCGCAGGTACGCCTGTGACGGCTCCGTTCCCGATTCTGCCCGCTACGCTGGCCGACGGCTCGCCGAACCCGACGAACCCGTACGTACAGTTCGGTCTGCCGGCTCCGGAAGACTTCCTGCTGCTGTTCCGCACGGTCGGTAACGGTACTCGTGACAACACCGTCACCGAGAACATCATCGACACGTGGGTCGGCCTGCAGGGTGAGACGGACTGGTTCAACGGTACGTTCCAGTGGGAAACGAACCTGCAGTTCAATCGCAACATCACTAACAACCAGACATTCAACCTGGTGAACAAGGAAGTGTTGCAGCAGCTGCTCGACAACGGCCAGCTCGACGTTTTCAACGTACTGGGCAACGGTGTTGACCTCGACGTACAGCGTACGGCGAACCACACCGGTACCTACGACGCTGAAATCCACCGTCTGACCTGGGACGCGATCGCCAACTTCGACCTCGGTGAACTGCCGTCAGGTCCGATCTCGTGGGCGTGGGGTGTTGAGTACAACGACACCGACTTCGACCAGCTGAACGACGTTGAATCCAACCGTCTGGTCATCGCTGGCTCGGCCGGCGGCGACAACATCTCGGAAGGTCGTATCAACTACTCGACATTCTTCGAAGCTGCGATTCCGGTGCTTGACAACGTCGACGTCAACATCGCAGGTCGTTACGAGACGTACAACGATCCGGGCATCGGCAGTGAATTCACGCCGGCGTTCAGTGTCGCTTGGCGTCCGATCGACCGCCTGCTGGTTCGTGCCACGTACGGTGAGGGCTTCCGTGCCCCGGCGTTCGACGAACTGTACGGCAACGTTTCGGAAAGCTTCCCGCCGGGCACCGACTTCTACGGTGCAGCCATCGGTGTAGCTCCGAGTGGCCCGACGCAGTACCGCTCGTTCTTCGGCGGCAACCCGAACCTGAAGCCTGAGTTCTCGAAGAGCTGGACGTTTGGCACCGTGTTCTCGCCGATCGACGGCCTGGACATCGATGTCAGCTACTACCACATCGAGTTCACGAACTTCGTAACGACCAACACGCTGGGTCGTGAGTTCAACGCGGACTTCGCTGCCAACTGCCCGGACGGCACACCTGCTTCGTGTGTTCCGGCTTCGCAGTACGTTGCCACGACGAACATCACGCGTAACACCGACGGTACGGTTGACTTCATCTCTCTGCAGCAGAACAACTTTGAAGGTGTAGAGACTGAAGGTATCGACGTAAACGTCCAGTACGCTCTGTCGACGGACGCCACGGGTGACTTCGTATTCGGTATTGAAGCTGCGCGCGTACTCAACTACGAGCAGCAGATCTTTGCCGACGATCCCGTGAACGACATCGCCAGCACGCTGGGTGTGCCTGACACGCGTATCAACCCGTTCGCAACGTGGACCTACGGCGACTTCACGGTCGGCGCCACGGGCCGCTACATCAGCGGTCAGGACGAAAACCTGGGTGGTACGGACTTCTCGATCTCGAGCCACTTCGAATTGGACGTCCAGGCCAGCTACGTGCTGCCTTGGGACGCCACCGTCACGATCGGTGCGCAGAACGTCCTGAACGAAGAGCCGGAGCAGAACGAGGACGTCTACGGCTGGGAGCCCTTCGACTTCTCGCTGTACAACACGCTCGGTACCGTTCCGTACCTGCGCTACCGTCAGAACTTCTGATCTGACCAAAGCGCACGTTGCGTAAGCAACAGAGAGAAGGGGCCTTCGGGCCCCTTCTTTTTTGCAAGAGAAAAAGGCCTGCGTACCGCAGGCCTTTTTCTTTTGTCATCGCGAGGGCCGCCCCACAGCCGTCATCGCGAGGGCTGCCCCACAACCGTCATCGCGAGGGCCGCCCCACAGCCGTCATCGCGAGGGCCGCAGGCCCGCGGCGACCTCCTTCAGGCTGTCGCACAGTTCATCGGCACGCTAGCATTGGGGGATTGCCGCGCCCGCTTCGCGGGCTCGCAATGACGATGGAGCCACGCGGGCTCGCAATGACGATGGAGCCACGCGGGCTCGCAAAGACGGAACCCAGGAACACGACGTGTCGCAACTGAAAATCCAATACATGTTCGCCACGCCCATGGCGGCCATCAGCTACGAGAACGCCAACAACCTGAACCCGCGGCTCAAGGCACGCATCCTGGCCATGGAGGCCGAGGGCGATAAACACCGCGATCAGGAGCAGCGCAACACGCAGGGCGGTCCGCTATTCGAAAGCCACTTCGACCTGTTCAACCTGCCCGACCCCGAGTTTCGTGAGGTCGGCGCGTTCTGCCACAAGGCCTTGAGCAGCGTTGTCGTGCAGCTCAGTACCATGGATGAAGCCACATTCCGGGCTTTGAGTTTCCAATACGACGCCTGGTTCCATGTCTCGCGCAACGGCGCGTTCCAGGGCCTGCACAACCACCAGAATGCAAGCTGGTCGGGCATCTACTGCGTCGACCCCGGCGATGCCGTCGCCGACCAGCCCATGAGCGGTCGCGTCCGCTTCCACGATCCGCGGCCCAACATTCTCATGTACGCCGATGCGGGCAATCAGCAGCTCAATGACAGCATCAAGTTTGCGAGCATGGACATCTCACATGAGGCCGGGCGGCTCACCGTGTTTCCGTCCTACCTGATGCACGAGATCTTTCCCTACTTCGGGGAACGCCCACGCATCGTCATCGCATTCAACTGCAGTATCCGCCGCGGCGGATGACGGTCAGGACAGACCGTAGCGCTTGATCTTCTCGACAAGCGTGGTGCGCTGCATACCAAGCCGCTTGGCGGCCTGCGCCACCACGCCATCGCACTGCGCCAGCGCATCAGCGATGAACCGTCGCTCTACCTCGGCAATGTGCGCCTTGAGGTCGACGCCCTCCTCGGGCATCTCGATGGCCACGGGTGCCGCGGTCGCCGCGGGTGCGGGTGCCTCCGGCGGCTCGATACCGCTGATGTCCTGCGGCAGGTCCTCGGGAGCGATACGCCCGTGCGGTTTGAGCACCATGAGGCGCTCCACGAGATTGGCCAGCTCGCGAACGTTGCCCGGCCAGTCATGGTCAATGAGCAGCGCCAGTGCGTCATCCGAAAAGCTGACGCCCGTGTCGTGCCGCGCCTCGATCCGGCGCACCATTTCCTTGAGCAACGGCTGAACATCGTCGCGCCGCTCACGCAGCGGCGGCAAATCGATCTCGACCACGTTGAGTCGGTAGTAGAGGTCTTCCCGAAATCGACCGTTCTGAATCGCCTCGGCCAGATCGCGGTGCGTTGCAGCAATCACCCGGACATCGACAGGCACACTCTTGACGGCACCCACGCGCTCCACGACGCGCTCCTGGAGTACACGCAGCAATTTCACCTGCATCGCGGCCGGCATGTCACCAATCTCATCGAGAAACAGCGTGCCACCGTTAGCCTGCTCGAACCGACCTTTGCGGGCCGAGGTCGCGCCTGTAAACGCCCCTTTCTCGTGGCCGAACAGCTCGCTTTCCAGCAGGTCGTCGGGAATGGCACCGCAGTTGACGGCCACAAACTGACCCTCGCGATCCGACTGACGGTGGATCTCGCTGGCCACAACCTCCTTGCCCGTCCCCGATTCGCCCGTGACCAGCACCGTCGCCGCCGAAGGCGCGACACGCGAGATGATGTCCCGGATGCGCGCACTGGCCTTGCTCTGGCCAATAAATGCGGCACCGCCGGGTTCGAGCTGCGTCGCGCCGAAGCCCGCGCCCGTCACGCGCTCGATAAGCGTACCCAGCGCATCCAGGCGCACTGGCCATTCCAGCGTCACGACATCGGACTCAGCCGGGATTGGCGCTACGCCAACGGCCACGAGCGCGGCCTCGGGCAGGGCACTGCGCAGCGGCGCTGACTCGCCCAGGCCGGCGCCCGCCATGACCACCGCGCAGGGGCTCGCACCGCCGAGCGCATCGCGCCAGTCCTGAACGCCAGCTGCGATCACGCGAGGCACGTCGAAGAAGGAAATGAGATCCACCAGCGCCTGCGCGCGATCACGGTCGTCGTCAATGACGAGAATCGGGGCTGTCAAAGGATCATCCGGGCGGCATAGCAGGCACGCGGCGAGCGTACCGCAACCCCATCCTGAACTAAAGTTGCGCGCGTCGAGGCCGCTACCCAGGCGACCGGGACACGCGCTACGCAAGGACGCAAGGCATGAGCCTGCTGGACAAGATTACCGGCCGTAAGCGCCCCGCCACCGCAGCGGCGGGCGGCGGCCAGGGCGGCGGCGACGTCAGCCTGCTCGACGGAAGCCTCGACACCCTATCGGCCGTTCTCCGCACGATGGGCGAGTTTTCGTTTGAGCTCGAAGAGGAAATCGAAGGGTTTCCGGACCGTTGTGCACACTACGCACGCCACGTCGCCACGGGCGCGGGCATTGAAGACGAAGGTATCTCCAAGAGTGACGATGGCCAGCGCGAGTGGGGCCGGGTCCGTCGCTTCTACACCGAGCGCCGCCAGCAGGAGGCCGAGTTCGTCGAGGAACGGCTCCGCAACTACCGCCTGCTCGTCGAGGACCTGGCCGTCGGCCTGCGTTCGGTGGCTACGCGCGAAGCGCTCACGGAAACTGCGGTCCGTTCAAGCCTCGGTGACGTTGAGCGCGCCGCCGACACGGGCAGCGTTGCCGATATTCGCAGCGCCCTGACCACGGCCATCACCACGGTCGTACAGGCCTTTAACGAGCAGCGCCGCCAGTTCGAGGCGCAGCTGTCACAGTCGAACGCCCGCATGATGAGCCTGCGGCGCGACCTCGCCGTGGCCCGCGAGGACCTGAAGCGCGACCCGCTGACCGACGCCTACAACCGCGGCGCCTTCGACACAGGCCTGCAGCAGGCCGTGGCGCTGAATTTCCTGCTGCGCCAGCCGACCACGATCGTCATGCTGGACCTCGACAACTTCAAGTCCATCAACGACGAATACGGCCACGCCGCAGGTGACGACATCCTGCGCTCGGTGGCCGACTGCCTGGCGCGCACCTTCGTGCGTCGCTCAGACCTCGTGGCCCGCTACGGCGGCGAGGAATTTGCCCTGATTCTGGCCGATGTCGATGTCAAAGCCGCGGAGCCGCTTGTTGAGCGCTTCCTCGACACCGTGCGCTCCACGGTCAAGATCCCCTACGCGGGCGACGATCGCATCGTCACCTGCTCGGCGGGCCTCACAGAGCTCTTGCCCAGCGACACTGTCGAGACCGTTCTGCTGCGCGCTGATCGGGCGCTGTACCGCGCCAAACGCGAAGGCCGTGATCGCGTTCGCATCGAAATCTCGGAAGTCGCATAAACACTGGGCTTCAGGCGTCTCCGCGACGCCTCTGGTACCCCCAAAACACTAAAGTTCTGCGGCACCCGGACGCCATCACGGGTGGTGGATTACGCATCGCGTAGCCCCACGTGCAGCCGCAGACTAACTCGGAGGAAGGCTCTTGGACCTCGCTACCCTGATCGGGCTGATTGGCGCCTTCGGCGTGATCTTCGCGTCCATTTTCATGGGCGGCTCCATCTCCACGTTCATCAACGTGCCCTCGCTGACCGTGGTGTTCGCGGGGACGTTTCTCGTGACGATGATGAAGTTCTCGCTCGGACAATTCCTGGGTGCGGCTAAGGTTGCCGTCAAGGCTTTCATGTTCAAGCTTGCGACGCCGCAGGAGCTCATCGAGAAGGCCGTCGAACTGGCGAAGGCCGCACGCCAGGGCGGGATCCTCGCGCTTGAGGAAGCCGAAATCAACGACGAATTCATGCAGTCAGGCGTCAACCTGCTCATCGACGGGCACCAGCCCGAGATTGTGCGGGACATGCTTATCAAGGACATGCAGCTGACCGTGCAGCGTCACGAGGAAGGCCAGAACATCTTCAAGGCCATCGGTGACGTAGGCCCGGCCATGGGCATGATCGGGACGCTCATCGGTCTCGTACAGATGCTCTCGAACATGGACGACCCCAAGCAGATTGGTCCGGCCATGGCTGTCGCGCTGCTCACGACGCTCTACGGCGCCATCCTCGCCAACATGTTTGCACTGCCCATCGCCGACAAGCTCTCGTTGCGCAGCGGCGAGGAGAAAGACAGAAAGCGCCTCATCATCGATGCCTTGCTGGGCATCCAGGAAGGTCAGAACCCGCGCGTCATCGCGAGCATGCTCGAGGCTTACCTGCCCAAGTCGGCGCGGACCAAAGAAGAAGCCGAAGCGTAAGGGCTAACTCCTGATGGAAGAGGCACCCAAAGCAGAAGAAGGCGGTGGCGTCCCGGCATGGGTGATGACCTTCGCCGACCTCATGACGTTGCTCATGTGCTTCTTTGTGCTGCTGCTCGCGTTCTCTGAAATGGACGCGCAGAAATTCAAGGAGCTGTCGGGCTCAGTCAAGAACGCGTTTGGTGTGCAGGCCGAGATCGAGGCACGCACGATCCCCAAAGGCACCAGTGTTATCGCCCGCGAGTTCAGCCCGGGCAAACCGCAACCGACGCTCATCAACGATGTACGCCAGTTCACCATCGACTCGAACCAGAACACGCTCGAGTTCGATGAGGAAGAAGACAACGACGAGCTCGAGCGCGAAGCGGAGCGCATTCGCCGCGCGCTCGAGGCCGAGATTCAGGACGGTGCCCTGGCCGTGGTGACGGAACAGGACAAAGTGGTCATTCACATCCTGGAGAAGGCGTCGTTCGGCTCGGGGGATGCCACCGTACGCCAGACGTTCAAGCCCACGCTGAACAAAATCGCCAAGCTGCTGCCCTCGTCCAACGGTCGGATCGACGTCGCGGGGCACACCGACAACGTGCCGATCTCGACGTCGCGTTTCCGCTCTAACTGGGAGCTCTCGACAGGACGTGCCGTATCGGTCGCGCAGCTGCTCTTGGGCAACGCCGAGCTCGAACCCCGCCGGTTCACGGTGACAGGCCACGCAGACACACAACCACGCGCGGAAAACGATACGGCCGAGGGCCGTGCCGCGAACCGCCGTGTCGACATTCGTATCGTCATCGGCAAAGACTGGGATTCGCCCAATGTCATCAGCGCCGATGACGTCCTGTTGCCACGCGAGGCAACACGCAGAGACCTGAGCGACGAGACCGGGACGCAGGAAGCGCCCGCACCGTAGGGAGTGACACCATGACAGACCAGGCCAACATGAGTCAGGGCGAGCGCGAGATGCGCCGCGCATTCCGCATCCGAGAGCAGGCGTTTATCGAGGTCCGAATTCTGACTGACTCGGAGTACGCCGCTGTACTTGAGTCACGCGCACTGCAGCAGCCCAGTGCGTTCGGCAATCATGCGCGCCTCGTCAGCCTTGAGAACCGATTCCAGGAAGCCTTCACACTGCTCGGAAACGCGTCGTTGCCGGTACGTGAGTGCCTGTCAGCGCTCAACGAGAAGCTGAGCCTGCTGTTCGAAGAGCAGCCTGAGCGCCAGGCGGTCATGACCCGACTGACAAGCGGCGACGCGGCGACCTGTGAAATCGGCGCCACGGGCCTTCGATTCGATCATGATGTCCACATCGAGGAAGGCAGCAAGGTCTTTCTTCAGGTGCTGCTGACGGCAGACCGACACTATCTGGAGACGGCTGCTGTGGTTCGGCGGACACCGCCGCCCCTCAACGAGAGCGTGGATGGCCGCTACGGCGTCGCCGCCGAGTTCGTGGGCTTCAGTGAGGCCGAGTCGGAACTGCTTATCAAGCACTTGTTCCAACGCGAAAGCGAAAGCCTGCGCATGCGCAGGCTCAGCATGGACGATTGATGTCTCGCGCGATCGCGCAGTGACATTCTAACCCGACAGCGACTGCATCATCGCCTGCATGCGTTCCCCGATGCGGGGTTCCATGTGGGCGAGTCGCTCTTCGTCGATGCCGAGCTTAACCAGGCAACCGTGCTCGAAGTCGACGGGTGTCTCATCGGTTGCCGAACACACGATCTCGGCGCCGTAAACGACGTCAACAAGGTGGACGTCTCCACCTGCGATATCCTTGAAGTGTTCGATCGGCTCCATCGTCTGAACGATCACCTCGTCGAAGCCCCAATCCTCAACGATGCAGCGACCAATTTGCGGGTGCCAGGTGTCGGGATCATCACTGCGCGCCAGCATGTCGACACGCATGCCCGGAAACTCCGTGGCTTTGGTGATCATGTAGAGCTTTCCGATCTCGTGCAGCAGGCCGCAGAGGAACGCCTGCTCAGGCGACACCTTGCTGCACTCGCCGGCGACGACGTACGCCACCGATGACATCGCGATACTGCGACGCCAGAGGACCGCCAGGTCCTTGGCGATCGCGGGGTGTTCCTGTGCGATGAAGATCTGCTCCACGGCCAGTGCGATGGCCATGTTGCGCACCTCGTTGAGGCCGAGACGCATGACAGCCTGCTTGAGGTCGCAGATGGTCCGGTTGGTCGCATTGTAGAAGGCCGAGTTGGCCGACTGCATAAGGCGTGAGGCGAGTACACTCTCAAGACTGGCGAGCTCGGTGATGCGATTGATATCGCAATCCTCCTGCTCGAGTGCGTCGCGAATCTGGATCACGGCGTCGGGAAACGACGGCAGTCGAATTTGCCCCAGCGTCAGCTCCTTCGAAAGGAGCTGCAGAAACGCCATGCTTTCCTGGTTGACCATATCGGGTCTCCAAATACTCTGTTCTGTCTAGCGCGGGCCGTGTAGGCGCACGAGCAACTCGGCTTCACCGGTCGAAACGCCGCAACGTCGCGAGATCTCCTCCACCGGGAGTCCCTCTCGTGCACAACCCGTCGCATCTGTTAGCGACCGCGGGCTGGAAATCTTGCATTGTTCGAGCTGCGCATGGACGAGCTCCTGCAATCGGGCGTTGACGCTGTCGAGCTCCTGTTCGACACGGACGAGGCCTGGCGCCGCCAGCTCTGTGCTCACGTCGCCGCGTGACGCGACCAGTTCGGCCAGTCGGCGCAGATTGCCGTCCTGCTGATGCAGCCGGCGGCGCACGCCCAGCAAGGTCGTGAACGTAACGATAAACATGAAGGCGAAAACCACGGCCAGGGCGCCTGGATAGGTCAGCGTTGCAACAGTCACAGCTTGTCTCCGAGATAATCAGCGTAGTCGCCGAGACGTGATTTGAGCCGCAGCAGGGCCTGCCCATGAATCTGGCAGACGCGGGATTCACTGACGCCCAGGATCATGCCCACCTCTTTGAGGTTCATGTCGCGCTGGTAGTACAGCGACAACACGAGGCGCTCGCGCTCGGGCAGTTTCGAAATCGCACCTTCGAGGCGGTCCGTGAACTGGGTTTCCTCCAGTGCGTCTTCGGGCTCAGCGTGGTCAGCCGATGCGATTTCGCGCGAGCGGTCCGAGTCCGTGTAGGGCTGCTCGAGGCTGAACAAGCGGCAACTCGCCGAGTCGCGCAACACGTCATGGTATTCCTCGAGCGGCATATCGAGATGGTCGGCTATTTCCTGATCGCTGGGGTGGCGCCCGAGATCAGACTGCAGCTCGGAGATGGCCTCCGTGATGCTGCGGTAGCGCCGGTGCACGGAGCGCGGTGTCCAGTCGGACTTGCGCACCTCATCGAGAATCGCGCCCCGGATTCGGATACCCGCGTAAGTCTCAAAGCTCGCCCCGCGACTCTCGTCGTAGTGCGCCGCAGCCTCGATGAGTCCGAGCATACCCGCCTGCACGAGATCGTCGAGCTCAATGCTTGCGGGCAACTTGGCGAGGATGTGATGCGCAATGCGCTTCACGAGCACAAGGTTATCGTTGATGAGTTGCTCCGAGGCGCTGGCCGCGCCCGTGCTCTTGGCTTGTGCGTAGCTCATCCCTGTTCTCCTGACACAAGTTGTTGTTCGGCGATGAGTCGCTCGAAAAAGAATTTGAGGCCCCCGCTGGCGCCGTGCGGCTGCTGCCAGGCTTCCGCTTTTTCTGCGAGCTGGGCGAAGGCTTTCGCCGACCAGCTCGCGGGGTAACCATCTACGACGGCGCGTTGTTCCTGCACGGCCTTGCGCAGGTAGCCATCAGAGGGAATCGTGCCCGCGTGGCTCAGCACGACATCGAGGAACCGGTCTGTGACACGCAAGAGCTTCTCGAACAGCTCGCGGCCATCGACGCGGCTTCTCGACATGTTCGAGAGCACGTTGAAGCGGCGTATGCCGTAGTCGCGGCTGAACACCTTGATGAGTGCGTAGGCGTCCGTGATCGAGGCCGGCTCGTCGCACACGACGACGAGCACGTGCTGGGCGGCCTGGCAGAACCGGGCCACGTTCTCGGCGATGCCTGCCGCCGTATCGACGACGAGCACCTCGGGCTGGCTTTGCAGCTGCGAGAAGGAAGAAATGATCGCCGCCTGCGAAGCCTGTGGCAGATCGGCCATCGTGCGGTCGCCCGACGAGGCCGGCACGATGCGCAGGCCGGAGGGGCCCGTCATGATGGCTTGCTCGAGCTGCGCCTCGCCGCGAATCAAATGCGCGAGGTTGCAGGCAGGCTGCAAGCCCAGCAGAACATCGACATTGGCGAGGCTCAGGTCGGCGTCCATGAGCATGACGTTGCGACCGCGCTGTGCGAGCGCCACGGACAGGTTGACGGAGACGTTGGTCTTGCCGACACCACCCTTACCGCTTGTCACAGCGATGACCTTGGTGGGCTTGGCCGCGACGGCTTCGCGCAGTTCCGTGGCCTGTACCGAGTTATCCATGGCTTGCCTCCGCACGGCCGAAGCGTTCGGCCAGGTCCAGTTCTTCAGGCAGGAATCGATCTTCGGACGCGTACTCAAGTGCCCGGTTCATGAGCCAGAGCTTGCGGCGCACGGCGCTCGAGAGATCGTCAGGAACACGCTGTCCGTCGCAGAGATAAGTCAGCGGCAGTCCGTTGCGAATGAGCACCGACAGCGGTGCACCCAGACGGCTCGCCTCGTCGATCTTGGTGAGCACAGCCGCCTTGAGCCGCACCTGGTTGTACTGGCGCACGACTTCGTCGAGCAGCGGCGCATCCGTGGTGGCCGCCAGGGTCAGGTAGAGGTCGACGGGTCGCTTCTGGCTCGCCAGGCCGTCGAGCATCTGTGCCAGGCGCACATCGCGCTGGCTCACGCCGGCCGTGTCGATAAGCACGAGCCGGTAGTCCTCGAGCCGTTCGAGCAGGCCTTTGAGCGCTGCGGGGCCCGACGCTTCGAACACCGACGCGTTGATGATGCGACCAAAAGTTCGCAGCTGGTCCTGGGCTCCGATGCGGTAGCTGTCCATCGACACGAGTGCGATGTCGCGGGCGCCGTGGCGCACCGCGTACTGCGATGCAATCTTGGCGATCGTGGTCGTCTTGCCGACACCCGTCGGTCCGACGAAGGCTGCGACACCGCCGTGTTCAATGAGAGACTCTTCGGCAACCGGCAACGCCCGCGATAATTCCGCGATGGGCTGGCGCCAGGCGTGCGTGAATTTTCCGGGCGTACGTTCGATCTCGTCGCAGACGCGGCGCGCGATATCGGGCTCGATACCCAGGCGCGTGAGGTTGCGCAGCACTTGCGCGCGGACGGGGTCCTGCGTCGCCTGCTGCTGCCAGCTCAGTGCACCCACCTGGTTGGCAATGAGATCGCGCAGTGCGGCCAACTCGTTGCGGACTCCGCCCAATGCGTGACCGTCGGGCGCCACTTCGAGCGCTGTGACATGGGTGTCATCGATGCGGTGCGTTTCCGCGTGCGCCGTACCCTGGTCGACCATGGCGAGCAGGTCACGGACCGGGTCCTGCGCGCTCGCCGTAGCTTCGGCCTCCTCTGCCTCGACTTCGGTTTGCGCGCGGGCGGCAGTCTCGGTCGCCGCGGCGGGCGGGCGCAAGGCCTGTTTCACGAGCGCCTCGTCATAATCGAGCGCGGCGATGATTTCGATGTAATCACCGACCCGACGGTTCGACAGGATCACCGCGTCGGGGCCCTGTTCGGTGCGCACGGCCTTGAGTGCCTCGCGCATGTTCGGTGCCAGAAACCTTTTGATCTTCATCTTCTACGTAGCTCCGTGCCACTTGTCGCGCGAATCCGTTTCGCGCCTCCCTGCCCCTACTGTCCGACGGACGCGATCATGCGGATCTGTCGGTCGTCGGGAATCTCGTTGTAAGCCAGGACATGCAGGTTGCGAATGCCTTTCATCATCTTCGCGAGCCAGGGCCTGACTGTGGGTCCCACCAGCAGCACCGCCGATTCCCCGGCTGCCTCCTGGTCGTTGGCCTTCTCGGCCAGGGATCGGTGGATACGCTCCACGAGCCCTGGTTCGAGTCCAGCCACAGACCCGTTCTGAGAGGAGTTATTCAAGATCTGTTCCAACTCGGGCTCGAGCGTTAAAACAGGCAGTTCTTCCGCGTCAGGACTGATGTTCTGGACGATCGAGCGGCCCAGTGCGACGCGCACGGAGGACGTCAAAGCGTCGGGATCCTGACTCTTGGCGCCCATATCAGCCAAAGTTTCGGCGATTTTGCGGATATTCCGGATCGGGATGCCCTCGGCAAGCAGGTTCTGCGCCACGCGCAGGATCGTTGCCATGGGCAGCGTCTTGGGTGTGAGCTCCTCGACGAGCTTGGGCGCACTCTTGCCCAGACGCTCGAGCAGCTGCTGCAGCTCTTCGTGGCCGATGAGTTCGTGCGCGTGCTGCTGCAGGACCTGGCTGATGTGCGTGGCGACGACTGTGCTCGGGTCGACGACCGTGTAACCGAGCATCTGCGCCTCTTCCTGCTGCGCCGGTTCGATCCAGACAGCATCGAGACCAAAGGCGGGGTCGCGCGTCTTAAGGCCCTTGATGTCGCCGTAGACCTGGCCCGGGTTAATGGCCAGGTCGCGGTCGGACTCGATCTCGCCCTCACCGAGCGGGACGCCCATGACCGAGATGCGGTAAGCCGACGGCTTCAGGTCGAGGTTGTCGCGGATGTGCACGGGCGGCAGCAGGAAACCCAGCGTGTCGGTGAGCTTGCGCCTCACGCCCTTGATCCGGTTCACGAGCGGACCGCCGCGCTGGCGGTCCACGAGCGGAATGAGCCGATAGCCGACTTCCAGGCCGATGGTGTCGAGCGGCGTGACGTCTTCCCAGGTCAGCTCGCGTGTCTCGGGCTCCGGTGCCGGAGCGGCCTCGAGCACTTCGGGCTCGGGCGCGGGTTTGCGTGACAACCGCCAACTTGCGTAGCCGCAGATACTCGCGAGCAGGATGAACGCGAAGTTGGGCATGCCCGGGATTAGTCCCAGCGTGATCAGTACACCGGCCGTGACGGCCAGCGTACGCGGCTGATTGAACACCTGGCGCACGATCTGGTTCGACATGTCCTGCGCGTCTGAGACGCGCGTAACGATCACGGCCACGGCTGTCGACAACAGCAGCGACGGGACCTGCGCCACGAGGCCGTCACCGATGGTGAGCAGCGTGTAGATTTTGCCCGCCTCAGAGAAGCTCAAGTCGTGCTGCATCGTACCGATGGCCAGGCCACCGATGACGTTGATGAACAGAATGAGGATGCCCGCGATGGCGTCACCGCGGACAAACTTGCTCGCACCGTCCATGGCACCGTAGAAGTCCGCTTCGTTGGCAACTTCCTTGCGCCGCGTGCGCGCCGTGTCCTGGTCAATAAGGCCCGCGTTGAGATCGGCGTCGATAGCCATCTGTTTGCCGGGCATGGCGTCGAGCGTGAATCGCGCGGTCACTTCCGACACGCGGCCCGCGCCTTTGGTGACCACGACGAAGTTGATGATCACGAGAATGGAGAACACGACGAAACCAACGGCAAAGTTGCCGCCCACGACGAAGTCCGCGAAGGCCTGGATGACCTTGCCTGCGGCACCACTGCCCGTGTGGCCGTCGAGCAGCACCACGCGCGTCGACGCAATGTTGAGCGCGAGTCGCAGCAGCGTGACGACCAGCAGCACGGTCGGGAACACACCGAAGTCGAGCGGTCGCGCGACGTAGATGACTGTCAGCAGGATCGCTAGCGACAACGCGATGTTGAAGGTGAACAGCGTGTCGAGCGCGAACGGCGGCAGCGGCACCATCATCATTGCGAGGATCACGAGCAGCAGCAGCGGCACCCCAAGGCCACGACCAATGTTTCCAAGGCGCGTCATGCGTCAGACTCCCTGTCGTTGTCGTTGTCGTTGTCGGTATCTGCCGGCACGCGGCGTTGGGTAAAGCGGTACTCGTCGACCTCGGGCACGGGCGGCTCGGGTCGCTGCGCGCCGGGTGCCAGGTCGCGCAGCTGGAAGATGTAGGCGAGCACCTGCGCGACGGCCGTGTACAGGCCTGCGGGAATTTCCTGGTCGATCTTGGTCGAGAAGAACAGCGAGCGGGCGAGCGGCGGTGCCGAGAACAACGGCACACGGTGCTCGTCGCCGAGTTCGCGAATGCGGGCGGCCACGAGGTCCTGGCCCTTCGCCACAACCTTGGGTGCAGCCATGCGGCCTTCCTCGTAAGACAGCGCCACGGCGTAGTGCGTCGGGTTGGTGATGATGACGTCGGCGTACGGCACCGAGTCCATCATGCGGCGCGTCGCGACCTCTTGCTGCATCTGCCGGATGCGCTGGCGGACCTCGGGGCGACCGTCGGTTTCCTTCATCTCGTCACGCACTTCCTGGCGTGTCATGCGCAGCTTCTTGGCGTGGTCGAAAAGCTGCCAGGGCACGTCGATGGCGGTCCCGACGAGCAGACCGGTGCTCACGACAAGCAGTGTCATGGCGGCAAGCCAGGTGGCCTTCACGAGCCCCGCCGAGGTCGGCATATCACCCAGCCGCATGACTTCGGGGCCGACATAGCTCAGCCAGGCCACGGCGATCAGGGCGATGAGCACCACCTTGGCGATCGACTTGGCCAGTTCGACCATCGCCTTAAGTCCGAACATGCGCTTGATGCCCTTGCCCGGGTTGATCCGTTCGGCCTTGGGCGCGAACGCCGACGCACTGAACGTGGCGCCGCCGAGCATGACCGAAAAGCCGAAGGCCGCGCAGGCGATCACAAAGCCCAGCGGCAGCATGATGAACAACGCCGACACCACCTGCCCGGCCAGCGACTCGGCCAGGAAGCCCGGGTCAAACATGCGGCTGCGATCGATCACGAAGCCAGCCGCGAAGCCGTCTGCAAGCCGAGCGCCGAGCGGGCCACCCAGCACGAGCAAAGCAGCGGACGCCGTCAACATGACGCCCGATGTGGTGAGCTCCTTGGATCGGGGTACGTCCCCCTTTTTGCGCGCGTCCTGGCGACGCTTGGGGGTCGCCTGTTCTGTTTTTTCCTGGCCGTCCTTGTTCTCTTCAGCCATCAGCGTGCCTCCACCGTGAGGCCCGCGAGCGCGTCCAGCGCTGCCGGGAAGAGATTGTCGAACATGCGCTCGATGCCACCCACCGTGAGATAGAGCACCGTGAAACCGAGCAGCATCGAAATCGGAAAGCCGACCGCGAACAAGTTCATGGTCGGCGCCGCGCGGCTCATGACGCCGAACGACAGGTTAACGATGAGCAGCGTCGTGACCGCGGGCAGCGCGATGTGCATGGCGCCCACGAACAGCTGGCTCGACCAGGTCAGGATCGCTTGTGCGTCTGTGGCGTCGAGGAACGTGCTGCCAATAGGCGCGGCCGTAAAGCTGTCGGCCATGAGCTGGATCAGCGCCAGGTGACCGTTGATGGCCAGGAATACGAGCATGGTCAGCATGAGGTAGAGCTGGCTGATCACGGGGATGTTCACGCCACTCACACGGTCGATGAACACGGCGAAGCCGAGGCCCATGCTCATGGCGATGGTCTGTGCGCCCAGCGTGACGGCGTCGAAGACGATCTGCACCGTAAAGCCCATGATGAAGCCAAGCGCGGCCTCCTGCATCGCGTGGATCAGGCCTGACAACGAGAACATCGTCATCGGTGACAGGTCGTGTTCGACCACGGGCGCCATGAGCAGTGTGAGCACAATGGCCAGCAAAGCTCGGATGCGGCGCGGCACGAAGGCACCGCCGATCGCGGGGATCGCGACCACGAATGTCGAGATGCGGATGAACGGCCAGATGTAGGCCGCGAGCAGTTCGACGATGGGTGCGATATCGAGCGTCACAACGTCACCCGATAATCGAGGGAATATCCTGGATCAGCGTGCGCGTGAAATTCACGAGCGTGCCGATGATCCAGGGCCCGGCGACCATCACCGACAGGCCCAGCACGAGCAATTTCGGAATGAATGACAGCGTCATTTCATTGATCTGCGTGGCCGCCTGCAGCATGCCGATGATCAGGCCCACGGCCAGCGCCGAGAGCAGCAGCGGCGACGACACGGCGAACGTGACCCAGAGGGCCTGCTGACCGATCGAAAGAATGGACTCGGGTGTCATGGCGGCCTCAGACGTAGAAACTCGAGGCCAGCGTGCCGAGCAGCAAGGCCCAGCCATCGACAAGCACAAACAGCATGAGCTTGAACGGCAACGAGATCAGCATAGGCGACAGCATCATCATCCCCATCGACATGAGGACGCTCGACACCACGAGGTCAATGATCAGGAACGGGATGAAGATCAGGAACCCGATCTGGAATGCGGTCTTGAGCTCGCTGACCATGAACGCCGGGATGACGACGCTGAGCGGGACGTCATCAATCGAGTCAAAGCCCGAGTGACCGGCGATGTCTGCAAACAGCTTGAGGTCGGCGTCACGCGTCTGGTCGAGCATAAACGCCCGTACGGGCTTGAGCCCGGCCGTCACGGCCTCGGTCATCGTGATCGTACCGTCGCGGTAGGGCTGCACGGCATCAGCGTTGACGGTGTTGATGACGGGGGACATGACGAAGAACGTCAGGAACAGCGAAATACCGATGAGCACCTGGTTGGGTGGTGTCTGCGCCGTACCCAGCGCCTGGCGCAGGATCGACAACACGATGATCATCCGAACAAAGGCACTCATCGACAGCAGCAACGCCGGCAACAGCGTCAGCAGTGTCATCGTGACGAGAATCTGCAGGCTTAAGCTCAGTTGTTCGGGTGCCTCGGTTCCCACACCTTCCACCACAAGCGGCAGCGCTGCGTCCTGGGCTGCGGCGAGACCGGGCACCAAGACCAGTACGATCACAATGAGAATCGCGCGCATCATGACGTGGGCTCGCCGCGCTTGAGGGCAGCGCCCAGTTCGCGAAGCTTGCTGGCAAACGCCGTGTTAGCTGCCGCCGGTGCGTCGGCCTTAATGGGCTCGCTCAGGGTGTGCAGGTGGCTGATGCCGTTCGCGGTAATGCCGAGCAGCACCTGCTCGTCGCCGATCTGGACCACAGCGAGACGCTCGCGATTGCCTACCTGCCGGCTGGCAACGATGTCCAGCGCGCCCGTGGTACCACGCAGGCGCGCTGGGCCGCGGGCGTAAAGCCAGCCGCAGACGACGACCAGGAGCAGCACGAGTGCCAGATTCATGATCATGCCTGCCGCGCCGCCAGCGGGCAGTGCGACAGGCTCTGCCGCGTGCGCCGTGCCGGACTGGGCCAGAGACGCCAACATTGCGGCCACGATGGGCGCAAGTCTCGGGAGTCGCATGGGTGTGGCCTCAGTTCAGCGTCTGAATGCGTTCGGCGGGGCTCACCACATCGGTGAGGCGAACGCCGAACTGACCGTCGACGACAACGATCTCGCCGCGGGCCACGAGCGTGCCGTTGACGAGCACGTCGAGCGGCTCGCTGGCGCTGCGTTCAAGCGCCACCACCGAGCCTTCGGCCAGGTTGACGAGTTCGCGGATGGAAATGGTCGTGCTGCCGACCTGCAGGGCCAGCGTCACAGGGACATCGAGAATCAGGTCGAGATTGACGTCGGCCTGGCTGGCCGCGTCACCGGCCGTCGGCGTCATTGCGTCGGGCGCGTACTTCTCTTCGGTGGCGGCGTCGTTGGTGTCACTCATTGACTTGTTCCTGTAAGACGTAGGTTTTTTCTGAATCGGGTTTAGCGGCGCTGGCCATCAGCAGCCAGCCAGCGCTCGAAGCGGAATGCGTTGGCGCCTTCGCTGGTGCCGAAGCTGCCCTCGGCGCGCTCGACGCCGCCGATCGCGAGGCGGGCCCTCTCGGGTGCCGCGATCGGCAGCAGGTCACCAGGCTTAAGCGTGACGACCTGGCGCAAAGGCAAGGTGATGTCGCTGACGTGGACATCCGTGACCACGTCCGTTTCCGCGAGATAGTGTTCGAAGCAGGCGCGCCAGTGCGGGTCGCCTTCGACGCGGCGGGCGTTTGCCGCACCCTCCAGGTCGTCCATGATCGAGGCAACCTGGGTGTCCGGAAGCAGCAGGCGCAGGTGGCCTGTTTGCCCGGCGACACGAATCTCGAAGCGGCAGACGATGACGCGTTCCTTCGCGTCGATGCCACTGCCGATACTGGGGTCAAACTCGCGAGCCAGTACTTCGGGGGAAAGCGCAATGAGTTTTTCCCAGGACGGTGTCACCGTATCGAGAAACTGGGCCATCGCGAGCTCGGCGACGCGCAATTCGCCCGCCGTGAATTGTTGCCGCGCTGGTCGCGGCGGTGGCTCGGGGCGCGGCTCGGCAGCGCCCGCCTCGTCCGATTCGGCTTCAGGCTCCTCGGCTGTAAATCCGAAGAAGGCCTCAACCAGCGCGGTCAGCAACGCGTCATCGATGAGGATAAGCGCGTTACCGGGCAACGGCTGCAAGGCCACGCGCAGCGTAATGATGGGCGGCACGGTCTTGGCGATGGCCGCCGCGAATCCGGCAGAGAAGGTCTCATCGGCGGTGACGCTGACGCGTGTGCGCAACAACGTCGACCAGAGCGCAGCCGTGCGTTTTGCCATCTGCTGACAGATGCCCTGCAAACGGGGGAAGCTGCCGAAATTGATGTAGGCGTCGGGCCGCAATTCGAAGGGCATGACGCTGGCGGCCGAGTCGCTGTCGCCCGCACCGCCGACCACACCCGCCTCGACACCGGCCAGCAAGGCATCCTTTTCGTCGTCGGACAGAATCTCTTGCGGTGCTTCGGCGGCCTCTGCGCCGCTGTCGCTGACTTCGTTTTCGGGCGTGTCAGCCATTTACTGCACCACGAGGTTCGTGAAAAAGACGGCCTCGACGCCACCTTTGCCCGTTTGCTCCGTCAGGATCTTGTTGATTTCCTCGAGCGCCATTTCGAGCATCCGCGCCTTGCCCTCACGCGTCGAGACGTCGCCGTACTGGACGTCGCCGTAGATGATGATGAGGTTGTTGCGGATGATAGGCGCGTGCGTCTTGATCGCCTCGACAACGGCCTCGTCACGCGTGAGCAACTCGAGTGAAATCTGAAGAAAGCGACCCTTCCCGCGCTCATCCATGAAGTTGATGAGCAACGGTGGGTGTATGCCGTGGTAGATCGCGTCCTTGCCGACCGGTTCGGCGGCCATTTCGGCCTCGCCTTCCACCGCCACCGCTTCAGGCTCGCCGCCCAACATGCCCTGGATCATGGGGCCCAGGAACACGCCCGCCGCGAGCAACGCGATAGCGCCAACGGCAATGATGATCATCTTGCCCTTGCCGCCCTTAGGCGCTTCTTCTTCCGTAGCTTCGTCTGCCATGTCGTCTCCGAATCGCGGCTTGTGCCGCAGTTGATTCCTGAGAGACATAAAGCAAAGGGCGTGCCAAACCCTGTTTATTACTATTTTTCAGTCACTTATCGATTATCGACAGTGCCCGTGTGACAGTTTTTCGTCGCTGTAACGGGGGACGGGGGCCAGGCGTCAGAAATCAGACGAAGGTGTCGATGAGACCACGCGTGCGCAGCCGGACCACGGGTTCAGTCACAGGCGAGTCACCGCGCTCTGTGGCGTCGGCATCGGTCTGGGCGTCCAGCGCACCACTGCGTTCCGTGTCCTGGGGCTCGCGCCCCGTGCTGCCCGCGCCCGTATCGGCGCTGACATCGGCTTGCGACAACTCGAGGCCTTGTTGCTCGAGCATTTCCCGCAGGCGCGGGAGGCTCTGTTCGATGGCGTCACGCGTCACCGCGTGTGCGGCGGTGAACTGCACGCGTGCCTGCACCTCTTCCACCTCGATGGCCATCTCGATGGGGCCGAGATGTTCGGGGTTCAGGGTCAGCTGCGCCTGGGGCAAGCGCGCCTGGATGACCCAGCCGACGCGTTCCGCAAACTGCCGACCCCAGCCGCCTTCACCGGGCATGAGATCGGGACCCGCAAGCTGCGGGACAGCGCTTGGGGTCTGCGGCGCGGTGCCCACGGCATCGCGCAACGGCGTCAGTGCGCCAACCAGCGCATCGAGACGCGCGGGTTCGGCGCGCGCCGCACTCGTAGCCTCGATGGCGCGCGGACCGGCGGCGGCTCGATTGGCAGCACGACCTGCGGCCGCAAGCGCCGCGCCTGGCGGCGTGCGGACTGTCTCAGTGGCCTGCTGCGCGACTGAACGTGCCGCAGCGGCTTTGGCGTCTGCGGCTTCCCTGGCGGCCTGCGCGTTTGACGTCGCTGTGGCAGCCTTGAGGGCGTCGACACCTGCGGGCTCCGGGCTCTTTCGTGATTCGGTCTTGCCGTCGATCGCAACGCTGCGCAGCGGTGCCAGTGCGCCCGCCTCTGCGGCGCCTGCGGGCGCGGCGCGTTGCAGTACAGCGGGCTGTGCCTGCGCGCTGCGAATCTCCTCCGCGACGGCGCCGCCCAGCGGGCGGTTGATGATCGGGTCGAGCACGTCATCAGGCACGGCTTCGGCCAGAGGCGTCGTATTCGTGAGTGCTGTGGTGTCGGCCGCGGACGTGACGCCCTCCTTGATGGGCACGGCGATCGGCATGGCAACCGGCAAGGCTTTGCCGTCCTCGACCGGCAAGGTGTTGCCGGCCGGCGCCTGCCCGCCCGCTTCGGCGTCGAGCCCGCCGGCATCGAGCAGCAGGGCCGCAAACTCGAGCGCCGCATCCAGCGCGCGCTTGTCGTCCACGTCCGCAACGCCAGACTTTACGGGGCCTGCCGCGCCTTTGCCCAGCAGGGCCAGCAAAGGTGAATCGGTCGCTGTGGTCATCAGGCTGCTCCTTTCCGTGTTGCTGCGCCGACCCGTAGCCGGGTTGGCGGTGCCTGTTCAGTGCCGTGTCGTATCTGTTGTCGAGTCTGAAGTTGCAGCTATCGTGCCAAGCCGGTCAGGGCTCGCGCCGCAGCACCCGTGACAGCGCCATGGCGTCGTCAATCTTCTGTTGCGCGGCCTCGGCCCGAACCCGCGCCTCTTCATTGAGTCGCGCCGTGAGCTGCTCCAGCGAGCGGCTGCGGCGGCGTTTGTCCTGCCACATGCGCAGCACGACCAGTCGTCGCTGGTCTACTGTTGCGACGACGTCGCGCTGCGCCGCGATCGCCTGGTCGAGCCGAGAGAGAAATGTGTGGTAGTCGTGCCAGTGCGCGCCGTGCCAGGACGATTGCTCTCGGCTCATGTCGTGATAGCCCGCCCGGTACTGCTCGAGCTCCTCAAGCGTCTTGCGCGCCTCTGCGACGGCCGCATTGACCTCCGCCAGGGCCTCGGCCGCCGTTTGTTCTTCGCGCTCCGCGTGCTTTTGCACGGGCGCCAGTCGTTGCCGTCGATCACGCATTCATGAGCCCCCGCATTATCCGGCGGCGCCGGTTGGTGCTGCGTTATCCGCTGCGCCGCGACCGGCGAGCACGGCCAGGCCATCGAGGCTCTCGGCTCGCGTCACCTGCTCGTCGGGGCGCTGACGCAGGAACGCCTGCACATCGGGCCAGAGCGCGATGGCCGCGTCGACCTCGGGATTGGCGCCGGGCTGGTAGGCACCGATGGCCAACAAGTCCGCGTTTTGCTGGTAGCTCGAAATCGACTGGCGCAGCGTCAGCACCTGCTCGCGCTGCGTCTCACTCGTGATCTGCATCATGGCGCGGGTCACAGACGCCTCGACGTCGATCGCCGGATAGTGGCCGGCCTCAGCCAGTGAGCGTGACAACACGATGTGGCCATCAAGAATGGCGCGCGCCGCATCCACAATCGGGTCGTTCTGATCGTCACCCTCGGCCAGCACGGTGTAGATCGCCGTGATCGAGCCGCTGCCTGCTGCGCCATTGCCCGCGCGCTCCACGAGCTGCGGCAGCTTGGCGAATACGGACGGCGGGTAGCCTTTCGTGGCGGGTGGTTCGCCAATGGCCAGCGCGATCTCACGTTGCGCCTGGGCGAAACGGGTCAGCGAGTCCATGAGCAGCAACACGCGCTTGCCCTGGTCTCTGAAGTACTCGGCCACGGCTGTCGCCAGCGCCGCACCCTGCAAGCGCATGAGCGGCGGGTCATCGGCCGGGCTCGCCACAACAATCGCGCGTGACAGGCCTTCGGCGCCGAGCGTCTCGTCGACGAACTCCTTGACCTCGCGGCCACGTTCGCCGATGAGCCCGACCACGATGATGTCGGCCTCCGTGAAGCGCGTCATCATGCCGAGCAACATACTTTTGCCGACACCCGAGCCCGCGAACAGGCCCATGCGCTGACCGCGACCGACGGGCAGCATCGAATTGATGGCCCGAACACCGACGTCGAGCGGTTCCGAGATCGGTTGGCGTGACAGCGGGTTGAGCGGCTCGGGATTCAGGTTCACGACGGCGTCACCACGAATACGCGGCCCGCCGTCGAGCGGACGACCGCGGCCGTCGATCACGCGGCCCAGCATGTCGTCGCCAACGGGAATGTGACGCGTGGCGGGCCCGGGGATGACCCGCGCATTGGGCGCGATGCCGTGCAGGTCTTCGGCGGGCATGAGGAACAGTCGTTCGCCCGCAAAACCCACCACTTCGGCGTCGACGCTGCGGCCGTCATCGGCCAGGACTTCGCAGTGCGCGCCGACCGCGGCCGAGACGCCCTCGGCTTCAAGCGTCAGCCCGACCGTGCGGCGCAGAACGCCCTCGACAACGAGCGCGGGGCGAGCCTCTACGTCGCGCAGCCGTTGCTCGAGTCGGCGCCCCACGGTGCCGAAACTCGACTGGCGTACGGTGTCAGCCGCAGCGCTCACTGGCGCTGATCGCCCATGAGCGCATTGACCATCGTCGCAATACGCGATTCGACGCGTGCGTCAATGTTCGAGCTCTCACTTGAGATGTGGCAGCCGCCCCGCGTCAGCGCGGCGTCGTGCACGATGCGCCAGCGCGCACTGGCGGACTCCTCATTGGAACTCGCATCACGACCCAGGATGGCCTCGAGCCGATCCGCGTCTTCGGGGTGCAGGTGCACGGTAATCTGTGACGCTGTTACGGGCAGCAGGGACACGGCATCGCGAACAAGGCCCACGATACTGTCGGGGTCGAGCTCGAGCTGACGCTTGAACATGCGCCCGACCATGACCGTCACCATGCGCGCGAGCTGCACCTCAAGCGCGTCGTCGAGTTCGTCGAGCGGCGCCGCCAGGTGCTGAAGCGTCGCCTCGAGCAGGTCGCGGCGCGCCGTGAGTTCCTGCGCGGCCTCGACCAGGCCCTGTTCGCGACCTTCCTCGAGCCCCTTGCGCATGCCTTCGGCGCGCGCTTCCTCGTAGGCTTGCTGCTGCAGTTCCTCGAGGTCTGCGGCCGTGAGCATGCCCGACTGGGGAAAGTCGGGCGCCTGCCAGCGATCTTCGCCGCCGGACTCAGACGTACTCATCGTCACTGTCACCAAGGTTGATGTCGCCGTTGTCGGCCAGGCGGCGCGCGACTTCGAGGATTTCCTTCTGCGCCGCTTCGACATCGGAGAGTTTCATGGGGCCGCGGGCCTCCATGTCTTCCTCAAGCAGCGCGGCAGCGCGTTTGGACATGTTCTGGAATATCTTCTTCTGAACGGCCGGGTCGGCGCCCTTGAGCGCGATCACGAGGCGGTCGTTGGAGACCTCGCGCAACAGCGTCTGGATACCGCGGTCGTCGACATTGAGCAGGCTGTCGAAGACGAACATCATTTCGGCGATACGGTTACCGAGATCGGGGTTGGCCAGGTTGATCTGTTCGAGCACGGCCTCGCCATCGGCGTTGTTCAGCGCGTTGACAATGCCCGCGGCAACGCGGTCACCGCCAACCTTGGCGGTTCGCGATACCGTGATGTTCGAGGACTTGGCGGCGATCAGTGATTCGATTTCGGCGAGTGCGCTTTGCTGCACGTCGTCCAGTCGCGCCACACGCATGACCACCTCGGCGCGCAACGCGTCCTCAAAGTTGGCCAGCACCTCGGCGGCCTGCTCGGCTTCAAGGTAGGACAGTACGATGGCGATGATCTGCGGGTGTTCGTCGCGCACCAGCTCGGCGATCGACTCGGCGCTCATCCACTGCAAGGTGTCGAAGCCGCTCGCGTCGCCGTCGACGAGAATGCGGTCGATAAACGCATCGGCCTTGTTGGCGCCAAAGGCGTTGGTCAGCACCTTGCGGATGTAGTCCTCGGTGCCCACGCCAAATGACGCGGCGTCGTCCACGGTTGTGACGAAGGTCGAAAGCACCTCGTCGGCCGCCTCGCGGGTCACATTCTTGAGCCCCGCCATGGCCACACCGACGGCCTGCACTTCCTTGGGCTTCATGTGCTTGAGCACCTGGGAGGCCTCCTCCTCGCCCAGCGACATCAGGAGGATGGCGGCGCGCTCGGTGCCCGAAATCGGGTTCTCGTCACTCGCCACTGTCGTCAATCCATTTGCGCACGACCTGCGCGACGCGCGCGGGGTCGTGTCCTGTGATGTTTCGAGCCGCGGCGACCTTCTCCTGGTAGGAGAGACCCGGTGTGCTGGGCGCATCGAGCTGACCCGCCACACGGCCGCCGCCTTCGCCGTCGCTCGGCAGCAGCGTGCTCAAGCCGCCGCTTGGCGCGGGCGGTGTAACGATACTTTTGAGCATCGGCCGCACGATGCCAAAGGCCAGCACGAGCACGAGCAGTACGCCGCCGGCCTGCTTGCCGATTTCACGCACGATGGGCTGCTCCCAGATCGCCGGGCCCTCGCCGGGCTCCATGAGGGGCACGGGCCTAAATGGCGCCACAACGACGCCGACGGAGTCGCCGCGCACCTCGTCAAAGCCCATGGCTTCGCGCACAAGCGCTTCGATCTCGGCCAAGCTGGGCGGCTCCGCGGCCTGGTTAGCGGCCGTCGCCGCGGCCGCATCGGCGGCTGTTTCGCCCTCGGCCGGCGCCTCGACGCTAGCTGCTGCTGCCTCCGGTGCCGTCAGCGCGACTTCGTCGACGATAACCGCAACCGACAGACGCTGGATCCGGCTGGACGGGCTTCGCGTGCGGGAAATCGTGCGGTCCATTTCGAAATTGCGCGTCGAGCTACGCGAGGAATTGAGCGTGTTGGCCTGATCAGCAGAGTCAGCTGCTACGCCGCCCGCCTCGGGCGGTGTATTCGTCAGCGCACCGGGTATGCCACCCGCCTGAGCCTCATTAGCCTGGCGCTGCTGTTCATTGATTTGTTCGCTGCGCACCACCTGCGAGGTCGGATCGAAGGCCTCGGTCGTGGCTTCCACCACGGTGAAGTCGAGGCTGGCGGTCACCTCGGCGCGCACGTTGCCGTGCCCCAGCAACGGAATCAGGATGGCTTCGATGCGCCGTCGGTAGTCAGCCTCGAACTCACGCGTCATCTTGAACTGGTTGGCGGTCATCGCGTCGCTTTCCATCTCACCATCGCTCGACAGCAAATTGCCGAACTGGTCGATGAGCGTGACGTCCGCGGGCGCCATGTTGGGAATGGCGCTCGCCACGAGATTGATGATGGACTCAGCCTGCCCGGCCTCAAGTTGTTGGCCGCCGTAGAGTTGCAGGAACACCGACGCACTGGGGCGCTGGCGGTCACGAATGAATGCCGACTCCTTGGGGATCGCCAGATGCACGCGCGCATCCTGCACCGCGCGCAGCGACTTGATGGTCTGCGACAACTCGGCTTCGATGGCGTGCTGGTAGCGCGCGGTTTCCATGAACTGGCTGACGCCGAAGCTCGACGACTCGCCCATGTCATCCATGCCGCCCTGCGACTGCCCAAGGCCCTGGGAGGCCAGCTGCATGCGTGCACTTTGTAACTGATCCGCAGGGACAAGAATGGCCCCGCTGTCCGCGATGTCGTATTCGACACCGGCGTTGCGCAGCGCATCGACCACGGCGGCGGCCTCGCGTTGTTCAAGACCCGAGTACAACGATCGGTACTCGGGTTTCTGCGACCACATGACCACGGCCACGCCGGCGGCGACGGCCAGTGCCACGCCAACCAGCAGCAACACCTGGCGCACGGCCGGTATCTGCAACACGTTGCCGAGCTGAATCTGCGGCACGGCGGCGGTCTGAATCTCAGTGGTGGGTACGGTAGCTTCCATCTACGCGGTTCCTGGTGCTTGGTTCCATGCGGGCCCGCTATACGGGCATGTTCATCACTTCCTGATAGGCGTTGACGAGCTTGTTGCGCACTTCGGTCATCGCCTGGAATGACAGGCTCGCTTTCTGCAGCGAGATCATGACCTGGGTCAGGTCGGCGCCGGGATCACCGGCTTCGTAGGCTGCCGCCTGTGCACCTGCTGTCTGCTGCGCGTCGTTGACGGCATTGAGCGACTTCGAGAGCAGCGACGAGAAGTTGGGCCCGTCGACCTCGGCAGGTGCTGCCGATCCCATACCATCGAGCTGCGCATTGAGCTCGCGGATCTTGGAAAGCAGGTTGGCGGAATTGATCTCGTTCATGGTCTGTCCTCAGGCCACTGACGGGCGCGCGCCGTAGCGCGGCTGGCGGTCGGGAATGGTGTAGCCGGCCTCACGCAGGCGGGCGATCTTGTAGCGCAGCGTGCGTGGGCTGATGCCCAGGGTGCGTGCCGCTTCGGTACGGTTGCCGGAGCCAGCCTCGAGCGCGTCGACGATGCGGCGGCGCTCCTCGTCGCGCAGGTCGTGGCGCAGGTCGCCTGCCGACGTCGTGGTCGGCGCAGGCGCAATCTGAGTTGTGTGCACAGGTGCGGTGCCCGCCGTTTCGAACACAAGATCTGAATCTGTAATCGTGTCGCCGGCCAGCAGAATCAGAATGCGTTGCACGAGGTTGTCGAGCTCACGCACGTTGCCGGGCCATCCGTGCGCCAGCAGGCGCCTTTCAGCGCGCGCCGTGAGTGTCGGGCGAGCGCGCTGTCCTTCGCAGTAGCGCGTCAGGAAGTGACGGAACAGCGGCAGCACATCGCCGCGCCGCTCGCGCAGCGGCGGAATATGCAGCGGAAACACGTTGAGCCGGTAGTAGAGGTCTTCGCGGAACCGCCCCGCCTCAACCTCTGCCGCGAGGTTGCGGTTGGTCGTGGCCAGTACGCGGACGTCGACGGTCTTGCTGCGCGTGGCGCCCAGGCGTTCGACTTCGCGTTCCTGAAGCACCCGCAGCAGTTTGGCCTGCAGGCCCAGATCCATTTCACTGATTTCGTCGAGCAGCAACGTGCCGCCGTCGGCCTGTTCAAACTTGCCGGGCCGCGCCTGTTGCGCGCCCGTGAACGCGCCGCGTTCATAGCCAAATAGCGTCGCCTCGAGCATCTGCTCGGGGATCGCCGCACAGTTGATCGCGACCCAGGGCTTCTCGGCACGCGGCGAGCGGTTGTGAATAAAGCGCGCGAACACTTCCTTGCCCGCGCCGCTCTCACCCGACAGCAACACCGTGGCGTCGCAGTTGGCCACACGTGCCGCGATGCCCAGCAGGCTCACAGTGTCGGCGTCGCCGCAGACGACCGTGCCCGTGTCCACACCCGTCACCGATAGCGACCGGTGCCGGGACAGCGTCCGCGACACGGTGTCGATGAGCTCGCGCGTGTCGAACGGCTTCACGAGATAGGTCTCCGCGCCGAGCTGCATCGCAGCGACTGCGCGCGGCACGCTTGCGTACGCCGTCATGAGAATCACGGGCAGGCCCGGATGCTGGTCTCGGATGTCACCCAGCAGCTCGAGCCCGTCCATGGGCTGCATTTGTACGTCACTGAGTACGAGCTGCACGGGGTGCTCACTGGCGAGGGTCAGCGCGGCGCTACCGTCGGTCGCTGTGAGGACGCGATAACCGGCATCGGTCAGCGTCGCGCACAGCGCCTCGGACAGGTCGGCGTCGTCCTCGACGACGAGAATCGTGGCGCGTGGGTTTTCGGTATCAGACATGACCCACCGCCTGTTTGGAAAAGGTGGCCGGCGGCACATGCGCAGAAATGGCAGAAAACTGCGATGTGCCACCGACGGGGGGGAAATCGGTCCGGGCGACAGGCAGGTGCAAGGAAAAGCAGCTGCCGCTCGGAGAGCTTTCGACGGTGATGTCACCGCCGTGGGCTTGGGCGACCGAACGAACGACGGCCAGGCCCAGGCCCGTACCGGCCGGTCGGGTCGTGAAAAACGGCTCAAAGATCTGGTCTGTGAGACCGGCGCGGATACCGCGGCCTTCATCACGAACGGCGATGTACACGGTGTCGCCGTCGCCATCCACGGCGATCGTGACCGTGCCGCCCTCGGGGCTGTGCTGTACGGCGTTGACCACAAGGTTAGCGATGGCGCCGCCCAGCGCGCGAACGTTGCCGCACACACGCGGCCCCGGATCAGGTGCGTTAACGCGCAGCTTGACGTGGGCCGGTGCAAGACCACGCGCATCATCGACGACCTCATCGACGAGCGCGGTGATATCCATGACCCGTTCGTCGGCGGGCGTGCCGTGGGCGAAGCGCAGCATGTCATCAACCATCGACTCGATGTCGTTGAGGCGGGCGACAATGCGGCTGCGAGCCGCCTCATCACCGGCGCGTGAAGCCCAGAGCATGGCCGTCGACAGCGGGGTACGAATCTGGTGTGCGAGGCGCGCGGCCATCTCACCGAGCATGGCGAGGCGCTGCTGGCGCTCGGTCCCTTCCCGGTTGGCGCGCGCGGTCGTGACGTCGATGAAGACGACGAGACGCGCGTGTGCATCAAGCGGGGACTCGGTCAGCGTGTACCAGTGTTCGCCCAATGCGTATTCGCCGGCCGCGGGCTGCGCGCAACCCAGCGCGGCGCGGGCCACGTCTGACCAGGCGTCACCGATCAGCGGTGACGAGAAGGCGTGGGAGGCCTTGGCGTTGGCATCGGTAATGCGGCCGTCTGCGTCGACGATGAGTACCAGCGCGGGCAAGGCTTCGAGAATCTGTGCCATACGTTCGGCGAGACGCTCACGCGCAGCCGCCTCGCGGTTGCGAACGTGGCGTGCACGGCTCAGCGCGGTGGCCAATGTGGCGACCTGCGACTGCAGGCGATCGTAGGCGGCGTTGAGTTCCAGCGAGTGTGTATTGAACGCTTCGAAGGCCGCCGTGAGGCCGGCCTCGGTCGCTGTCGTCGCTGTCACGTTGTCTGTGTTCACCTGAGGTCCCATTCAATCCGTCGAAATGGTGTCAGGACAGTAAAAGCAAGTTGCGTGCCACTTCCGTGTAAGCACTTTAAATCAATTAATTCAGCAACTTAAGATTCTTCCGACTGTCGTCAAAACGTCAATTTTTCGTCGCAGGCTCAGGCTGCGCGGAGTTTTTCGACGAGCGTCGTGCGGCGCATGTTGAGCAGCCGCGCCGCGCGGGCGACCACGCCGTCGGCACGCGCCAGGGCGCTTTCGATGAGCGAGCGCTCGAGGTCGCGCAGGTAATCCTTTAGAGCAATGCCCTGTTCAGGCAACGCGCCTGCGGCGGTCTCGGCGTCGATGGCTTCGACGTCGACATTTGCGCCGCGGAATTTGTCGGGCAGGTCGGCAACGGTCACGATGCCAGTCGGGTGCAGGATCGCGAGCCGCTCCACAAGGTTGCCGAGTTCGCGCACGTTGCCGGGCCAGGCGTACTGCGCCAGTGCCGCGAGTGCGCAGGGCTGCAGCCGCAGCTTGCGTTGCGCACCCGATTCACTGCCAAGCAACAGCTCCGCGAGCAGGCCCGGGATGTCTTCGAGGCGCTTGCGCAGCGGCGGCATGTCGATCGGGAACACGTTGAGTCGGTAGTAGAGGTCTTCGCGGAACCGGCCTTCGGCCACGGCCTGCTGCAGATCGCGGTGGGTGGCCGCAACGATTCTCACGTTGGCGGTCCGCGTCTCGCCGCTGCCCACGCGCTCGAAGCGGCGTTCCTGAAGCACACGCAGCAATTTGACCTGCATCGGCATGGGCATGTCGCCGATCTCATCGAGGAACAACGTGCCGCCTTCAGCCAGTTCGAAGCGGCCATTGCGCGTCGCAACAGCGCCTGTAAAGGCGCCCTTCTCGTGCCCGAACAACTCGCTCTCGAGCAGCTCGGCGGGAATCGCGCCGCAGTTGACGGGTACAAACGGGCCGTCGGCGCGATCCGACAAATCGTGAATCGTCCGTGCGACGAGTTCCTTGCCCGTGCCCGACTCACCGTTCACGAGAACGTTGGTATCGAAGCAGGCAACCTGTTCAATGAGACCACGCACGTATGCGATGGAGGCAGAGCTGCCGGTCAGTCGCTGACGGCGTTGGTTGCCGCGGTAGCGACCGGCCTGCTCGAGCAGGTGCGCGAGGCGCGAGCGACGAACGGGTTGTTCGACGGGCCACACGGGTGCCGAATCGAGCACCGGCAGCAGGGCGTCCACGTCACCGGCGTCGCGCATCAGCAGGATGGGAGTGTCGGCAGGCAGCTTGTCGCCAGCGGCATCCAGGCTGGCCCGGTCGGCAACAATCGCCGCAATGCGGTCTGGCAGGGGATCCGTATCCACGTCGATGACGGGGTAATCGAGAAACTCGATCCGGTGGCGGAGATCGGCGAGCTGGCTTGAATCGGTGTGCATCACCCAAACCGCGTGCCGAGCGTCTTTTGCGACGTTCTTGTCTGTCATGGCCTGTCCTTTTGCATACCCGCCAAAATCCTTATGGCGGTGTCGCTACCCTGCGACAGGACAAAGCATAGAGAGACGTTCGGCCTTAACTGTGCCGGAGATCACATTTTTTCAGTTAAAACCTATAGTTTTGGAGCTTATGTGAAGTCGGTCCGCAACAAAGTTCAGATTTGAGCGGTCTCTGCGTAAGCTCGGGATGCGCGGCGTCCCAGCCGCAAACCGTCGATTTCTGCCGCGACGCGGTCGCGCAGCGCGGTCAGTTTGATACGAAATTCGGTGTCTTGTCGCGCCAGTTCCTGCAATTCGTTAGGCGCAAGCTTGGGCGCCAGCTCGCGAATGAGCCCATCGCGGTCCTGCCCGCACTGGGCCATTTGCGCCGCATCGTCGGCCGCAACCGCTTCAAGCAGCGCAGCTTCAATCGCCGCAACCCGGGCCAGCTCGGTATCAGCCATCGCTGGCCGCCTGTGCCGGTACTTCGTCGCCAATGGCGTCCCACGCACTCTTTACTTCGCGAACGAGACCTTCGACTTCATCGATGATGGCAGCGTCACTCTTGAGGTTGGCCTCGAGCAGCCGACGCGTCGCGTAGCTGTACAGCGCCACGAGGTTTTCTGCGAGCCGACTGTCGTGGGTGTCGTCGACGGCGACTTGAAGCACGTCAAGAATCGCCACGGCCTGGCTCAGGTGTTCGCCCTTGCCGGCTACATCATTGTTGCGGATGCAGTGCTTGGCCATCGACAGGCGCGCCACGAATCGCGTCATCAGCGATGCGATGAGCGTGTAGCCGTCGGCGGTTTCCACCGTGTGCTCGGCGGCCGAGTTGCGATAGGCCTGGTTGGCCGTGTGCGTGGGTGCGTACATGTCCGTCTCTACGACTGGCCCGGCGTCGGCACGTTGGCGAGCTGGGCCGCTAAGAATGAACTGGTCGAGTTGAGGTTGGCCAGCAGCGAGTCGAGCCCGTTGAACTGACGCAGCAGGCGCGCCTCGAGCGATATCAGTCGGTTCTGCAAGCGTTCGTTCTGCTCACCGAGCGTCTCGATGCTGCTTTCGATACCGTCTGTGCGCGCCGTGATGATGCCGTCACTCGAGACGTAGCTGTCGATAACCGAGGTCAGCCTCGCGGCGTAGCCCTCGTCGCCCGTGAACAAGCGTTCGATGGCCTGGAAGTCGTTCTCGAGAACCGTGTTGAGCGCCTCGCTGTCCACCTCGAGCTTGCCGTCACTGTCGAGTCGGACACCGACTTCATTCAGCGTGTCGAGCAACGGGTTGGCCGTCGTCGTGGCTTCGGACAGGGTCTGGCGCAAACGCGAGGTCGCGCCGCGCAGGGCCGAGTCGCCCTGCAACGCACCCGCTACATTGGTGTCGGGATCAAACACCGACAGGCGATCGGCCGTGTCGATGAAGTCGTTGTATGCCTTGACGAACGCGTCGATCGAACCCTTGAGCCCTGACGTGTCGTTCTTGACCGTGACATCGAACGCGGTGCCCGATGTCTCCTGCAGGGCGGTGAACGTGACACCGTCGACCACCGAATCAAACGTGTTGGTCTCACTCGTCACCGTGAAGCCGTTAACCGTGGCGCGCGCATCGGCGGCTGCCACTGACTCGGTCAGGTTGTTGATGCCGTTGCCGGGGTCGAAGGTCAGTGCCGACAGACCATTGTCAGGCGTCGACTGCGTCACCGTAACGCCATTGGCGGCGCCCGTTCGCGTCCCCGTGAGGACGAGAAAGCTGCCCGACTCGGCGTTGATGATCGTGGCCAACACGCCCGCGTTGTCATCGGCGTTGTTGATGGCATCGCGAATGTCGGCCAGCGTATTGGCTTCGGGATCAATCGTGACCGAGAACGACTCGGTCCCGATGCTCAGGTCGAGCGTCCCGGAGCCCACAGCGGCATCGGCACCCGTAAATGAGGCCGAGCTCAACCGTGCCGCTGTTGCCAGCGATTCGATATCGATCGAGTAGGACGCGGGTACGGCGTCCGAGGTTACCGTCAGCGAGATGGCATCCTCGTTACTCGACGAAATCGTTCTGCCGCGAACGGCATCGTTGTTTTGTAGCGCATCAATGGCGGTCTTGAAGCCCTCGAGCGAGGACTTCAGGCTGCCGTAGGCCGACAGGCGCGACTGAAACTGCGTCTCACGCTGAATCAGTCGCTGCGAGGCTGCCTGTCCTTCCGCGGTCACGAGCTGTTGCACGAGACCGTTGACGTCCAGGCCGGAGCCAATCCCTGTCGATGTTATGCCGGTCATGCTTCGGGTTTCCGTTCCCTGCTACTGCCGCGCCTGCTTTATGCAGACGCATCGACGAGCGAAGGCAGCGCCTCGCCCGTTTCAGCCGCCTTAACCACCGCTTCCGGCGGCAACTGGCGGATGATCTCCCCGGTTTCCCGGTTCATCACCGTGATGACCACGATGCCACTGTCAGCGTCTGGCTCGAACTTGAGCGCGGGCGACAGGCCCTGGGCCTGTGTGTTCACCTGCTCGAGTGCCTTCTCGAGGCGAGCCTTACTGACGGGGGCACGTTGCGCTGCGGCCGCTTCCTTGGCCTGCGTAACGGCGTCACCTTCCTGGCGCACCGATTGCGTCGTCACTTCATCACCAGACGGCGCAGCGCGTTTTGGCGCTGGTGCCGCGACCTGGCGTGTCGTGACTTCGTTAATCGGGTTCATCGTTCTCTAACCTCTGGGTCGGGCGGCTTCCCTGCCGCCCTTCCGAAGTAATCCGTCCTGGATTACTGGAGCAAGCTCAGCGCCAGCTGGGGCTGGGCGTTCGCCTGAGTCAGTACCGATACACCGGCCTGCTGCAGGATCTGAGCCTTCGTCAGCTGAGCAGTCTCAGCGGCGAAGTCAGCGTCCAGAATCCGGCCACGCGATGCGGCCAGGTTTTCCGAAACCGTCTGCAGGTTGGAGATAGTCGATTCGAAGCGGTTCTGGATAGCACCAAACTCACTTCGCAGCGAGTTAATGGTGGTCAGCGCCGCGTCGACACGCTGAATGGCGTCCTCAGCGTTGGCAACTGTACCGACGGTCAGGGTGTCGAGACCCGTCGTGTCTTTGGCGATCTGCGTTGCGGTGAAGCCGAGCAGTGCTTCGTTGCCGCCCGAAATCGTGATGTTGTCCGACGCGCTCAGCGTGATCGAACCACGGTTCGTAGCGGTGCTACCTGCCAGGTCACCGGCAACTGCCGCCGTCGTCAGGCCACCCGCGGGAGCCGTACCGGCCAGCGTCTGCGAGATGTCGATGTTACGACCGTCGACTGCCGTGAAAGTCACGTCAGTGCCGTCGAACGAGGCGGTGACGCCCGTGTCATTGGCGAACAAGTTGACGCGATCCACCAGGTCCGAACCCGTGATCGGACCACCGCCCGTACCCACGCTCAAGTTTTCGTTGGTGAAGATCGCTTCGCCGTTGATCGTCAGCGAGTAGGTTTCGTCACTGTTATCAGCAGCACCCTCGTCGATCGTCGTGAAGGCACTGACCGCCTCAGTCGTCGCCGTAGCCGTCAGGCCCGTAACACCGGAAGCGTTGATCGCAGCAACCTTGTCCTGAGCGCTGTCAGAATCCGAAGACGCAATTTCAACGGCAGCGCCGTTACCGACAGCGATGCTGACCTGACCCGGACCGATAGCCGCGGCCGATACCGCGTTGGCGCCCGTGGCGCTGGCGATCTGGCCGATCTGCGAGGTGCGGACACCCGTGGTCAGAGAGACGTTGATCTTCTCACCGACGTTGGCGCCGACCTGGAACGCCGCGTTACCGAACGTGCCGTCGAGGACCTTGAGGCCGTTGAACGACGTCTGCGAGGCGATACGCTCGACCTCTGCAAGACGCTGCTGCACTTCTTCGTCGATTGCCGCGCGGTCAGACGCCGAGTTGGTGGCGTTGGCCGACTGTACGCCGAGCTCGCGAATACGCTGCAGGTTGTTGGTAAGCTCACCGAGCGCGCTTTCTGCCGTCTGTGCAAGCGAAATGCCGTCCGACGCGTTTCGTACGGCCTGGTTAAGACCACGGATCTGCGTCGTGAAGCGTTCCGAAATTGCAAGGCCAGCAGCATCGTCCTTCGCGCTGTTGATGCGCAAACCAGTGGACAAACGCTCCAAAGACGTCGTCAACAGACTCTGGGAACGGTTCAGGTTCCGCTGAGCGTTGAGCGACGCAACGTTCGTGTTGATTGACTGTGCCATTTTCTAAAACTCCTAAGTTTTCCGTTCCCGGCACGTTAGCTGCCGGCCGAATCGCAACACGTCCGTAGACGTCGTGAAATGCGCTTCACCCGGGTTAGCGGAGTGCGGCTGCAAACCTTGAGTGGTTTTTTAGAACTGTGATGGCGTTCAAAGCGCGCGAGAAAAACACCGCAATGGCATTGCGAAGTGCTTTAGCGCGCTTCGTGGAAATCGTGACCTGCGTCACGAGAACGCGACCACTTAGAGCAGACGGAACAGAGACAGGCCCTGAATTCGCAGGAACGACTGCTGCGCGGCCTCAAGCGTCGTCGCCTGCTGCGTCAGTGCAGAGATCGCCGCCGCGTAGTCGAGATCTTCGATGTCCGCGAGCGATTCCTGCAAGACCAGCGAGGCGCCTGCGTTGGCGTCCACCTGCGACTCGATCGTCGCAAGCCGGCTGCCCACGCCTGTGCGCACCTCGAGTACGCGTGCCAGGGCCTGGTCGAGCCCCTCGATGCCTCGATTGATCGCCGCGTCCTGTTCGGCCCGCTGTGCCTCGTCGGCGACAGGCGTCTCGAGCGCCGCCGCAAGACGATCAATAATGCTGAACATATCGGTATTGGGACTTGGCCCGACATCGAACACATCGCCCGTCGCCGGTTCACCTTCGATGCGGACATCGAGTCCGCCGAATGTGATGCTATCACCCGGTGTAAACGCACCGCTTGAGACCAGTACGCCGCCGCCGTCGCGGACCTCGAAGGCGTCCGCTGCCGTAAAGGTGACCTCGTAGGCTTCAAAGTTGTAACCCGTGACACCGGCAACATCGTTGTTGAAGATCGTGCCCGTGCCCGTATTCGCTGCCGAAGGCGTGGTGAGCACCTGGCCATTGCCCTCGCGGATACGACTGAAGACACGTTCTCCCGAGTCGCTGTCCGGAATCTGGCGCGTCCGTGAAATCGACACGAAACGCTGACCCTGATCGCCGTTGTAGCTGAAGCCTGCGCTCGTGCGTGTGAACGGCTGGGTTTGTGTCTGGTAGCCCGCGAACAGGAAGTCATCGCTGGAGTCGCGGGTGTTGGCCAGTGCCAGCAGTTGATCAAGTCCCTGGCGCAGCTCGGCCGCAACAAAGTCGCGAGACTCATTGGTCTGTGTGGCATTGGCGGCCTGCAAAGCGAGCTCGCGTGCCCGTTGCAGCAGCTCGGTCACGCCCGTCAGCGTCTCTTCCTCGAGTCGCAACCGACTCTCTGCGAGGCCTGCGTTGCGCTGAAACTGCTCAACACTGTCAATGGACTCGCGCAGGTTGAGCGCTCGGGCGCTGCCGACGGGATCATCCGACGGGCGCTGGATCTGGCGACCGGTGGCCACCTGTTCCTGAATGTCGTTGAGACTGCGCTGCAAGCGCTGCAGCGTCAGTACGTTGTTCTGGAAAAAGGCCTGAGTGGATACGCGCATGGTCAGTCCTTAACGTCGCGTGGCAGCGAGCAGCGTGTCGAACAGGTCGCCAGCGACACTGATGACCTCGGCGGCTGCCTGGTAGGCCTGCTGAAAACGAATGAGCTCCGCGGCTTCCTCATCGAGATTGACGCCCGATTCCTCAAGGCGCCGCGTCTCGGCGCTCTGCAGCACAATGGCTTGGGCATCGGCCGTGTTCTCGGCGAGTCGCGTGCGGCTGCCGACTGTCGCGACCAGCGACGCGTAGGCCTGGCTGACAGACTGCGAGCCACCGGCGAGCACGCCGGCGTCGCGTGTGGCGCCCAGCGCCAGCGCGTTGCGGTTGTCACCCGCGGCGTTCGTGTTGCGCTCCACGGTGAAGCGATCGCCCGTCGTGGGCGCCCCCGTGAGGGTGTAGGCGGAGCCGTTGAGCGTGATCGTGTCGCCAGGCGTGAATGCAAAGCTGCCCACACCATTCACGCTGTAGGTATTGGGACCCGTGAATTCAATAACGCTCGTGGCGAAGAAGTTCGGGTCCGACGTGTCGAGCGGGACACCGTTGTCGATGCTCGCATCACTCAAGTTGTTGAGGTCTGCGGAGCCCCGCGTGGGACCTGCTGCCGCGAAGGCGCCCGGGTCGCTAGCCACCACGGACAGGCCCGAGATGGCATCGAGCACAGGCTCGACCTCAAACGTGTCGCCGGCTGCAGGCGCACCACTCACGGTAATCGCGAGCCCATCCGCACGGAACGGGTCAGCGCCCGTACCGGTGCCTGTCAGCGTGATCTCCGCGCCCGTGTCGTCACGGAACAGGCGGTAGTCTGTGCCATCGAACAGGAAGCGGTAGCCCGACTGCGGCACCTGCCCGATGTCCTGGACGACGACACTGATGTCGCCGGTGCCGGTGTTGAGCGCCGACGGTGTGCCGCGTGCGGGCCCCGTCGCAAAGATATCGCCGCCCAAATTGCCGTTGGCGTCGAGACCCAGCGCATTCTGTTCATTGAAAGTTTGTGCGACGGCCACAGCGCTCGCACCGAGCGCGCGGCGCGTCGGGTCGAGGATCGTATTCTGGAATTCGAACAGACCGCCGATCTCACCGCCCTTGAGGATGTCGCGCAGTGGCGTGTCGCCGCCCAGGCCGCGGTAAATCACTTCATTGCGGTTGGGGTCGAACTCGGATGGCTGCACCTCGAGCTCGAAGGTCTCGCCACCGATGACCAGCGTCTGGCCGTTGCCGACGAAGACGTTGATCGAGCCATTGTTCTCTTCGGTCACGGTCACGTCGACGAGACGCGTGAGTTCACGCACGAGCTGGTCGCGCTCGTCGAGCAAATCGTTGGGCGGGCGTTGCGTGCCTGCGGTCACGATGCGCTGGTTCAGGTCGGCGATCGATGTAGATAACTGATTGATTTCGCTGATGGTCTGAGCGACCGCCTGGCTCGTTTCCTCGCTGACACCGGCGAGCTGGTCGTCCAGAGACTGGAAGCGCGCCACGAGGCTTTCAGCCTCGGCAAACAACGCACCGCGCGACGCCGGCGTGGCCGGGTCGAGCGAAAAATCCTGCACCGCCGAGTAGAACGACGACAGCGCCGGCGCGAGTCCCGCCAGGGGATCGGCAAGCAAGTCATCGACGCGCCCGCCGAAGCCGGCCAAGGTCTCAAAGCGCGACGCCGACGAGCCGGCGTTGCGGACCTGGTTGTCGAGAAACGCGTTGTAGTAGCGCTCAACACTGTTGATCTCGACGCCACGACCGAAGAATCCGACACCCGAAAACTGTGGCGATCGCGCCGACAGCTGCACGCGCTGGCGGTTATAGCCAGGCGTGTTGGCGTTGGCGATGTTTTGCCCGACGGTATCGAGCGAGCGTCGAAACGCCGAGAGCGCACTGGTGCCTATTCCGAGAATCGATGACATGGATCAGTCCGTGTTGGTAAGCGCGGGCCTTACGGATCACCGCACATGCGTTGATAGCGACAAGAGGTCGGTTTGCTTGAGCGCATCCAGGACGCCGCGCATCGTGTCGCCGCTGGCGACACGGCGGATCTTGGCCGCGTAATTGGGGTCGGTGGCGTAGCCGGAACGCTGCAGGGCCTCGGCAAAGCCGGAAACATCATTGGCGCGGTTGCGCACGCCTGCGTAGCGCTCGCTGCCACCAATCAAAGCACCGTAGTCGGCGAAGCTCTGGTTGAGCGATGGATAGGCGCGGAACGCCTCGCGGCGCTGGCGCATGGCGCCGTCCTCGAATTCCAGCGTGTCGCGCTGCACAGCGGTGCCCTGCCAGCCGCGGCCCGCCTTGATGCCAAACAGGTTGAGACTGCTTTGACCGCCCTCGTCCGGCATCACGTGCTGGCCCCAGCCGGTTTCGAGCGCAGCCTGCGCCAGCACCCCGAGCGGGCTCACGCCAAGCGTGTCGGCAACCGCTCGCGCGTGGGGCAGGATGTCTTTGATAAAGGACTGCGGATCGGTCCAGTTCTCGGGCGTAGGCGCCGACGCTGCGACGGCGGGTGCGCCAGTGGTCAGTGCGGGCGATCTCGTCGTCGCCACGGCGGCTGCCACGCGCGATGACCGCGCAACGGGCGTTGGCGCGAGGCTGCCTGCGGGCGGCGGCGGCGTATGACGGGCTCCGGGATCGCCGCCCAGCTGGCGAACGAGCAGGTCCTTCAAGCCGACACCGGTACCGGACGCGATGTCGTCGGCGATCTGCTGGTCGAACAGATCACGGTACATACCGCCACCGCCAGCCTCGCCAAAGATCGGGTCGCCAAAACTGGCCGCGCGCATGCTCTTCAGCATTTCCTGCACGAACAGTGCCTCGAACTGTCCAGCGACCTTGTTGAGCGCGGCATCGCGGTCGCGGCCCGCGAGCGCGCGCAGGTCCGTGAACTGGCCGAAGTCGGTGACGCTGGGCATGCGGGCCGTCAGATCACGAGCAGCTCGGCGCGCAGAGCGCCGGCCTGTTTGAGCGCTTCGAGGATGGCCACGAGGTCGCCTGGAGCAGCGCCCACTTCGTTGACGGCCTGCACGATCTCATTGAGATTCGTGCCCGGCGCGAACAGGAACATGCGGTCGCTTTCCTCGTCGATGGACACACCCGAGTCCGTCGCCAGCACGGTCTGTCCGTCCGAGAACGGCTCGGGCTGACTCACGAAGGGTGTTTCGGAAATCGTCACGACCAGCGAGCCGTGTGCGACGGCTGCAGGCGATACGGTGACATTGCTGCCAATGACCACGGTGCCCGTCCGCGAGTTGATGATGACTTTTGCCGCGGCCGGTGCCGGCTCGACTTCAATGTTCTCGAGGATGCTGAGAAACGAGGTCCGCGCACCGGGTGTTTTGGGCGCCTGGACACGAACGCTCACCGCATCGATGGCCTCAGCTGAGGCCGGACCCAGCATGTCGTTGATGGCCACGGACAATCGGTTGGCCGTCGTGAAGTCAGGCGTGTTGAGGTTGAGCATAACGAAATCGGTGTCGTTGAAGCCCGCAGCGACGGAACGCTCAACCGTAGCCCCGTTCGGGATGCGCCCCGCACTGGGAATGTTGACGGTGATCCGTGAGCCATCGAGACCCTCGCCGCCAAAGCCACCGACAACGAGATTGCCCTGCGCCACGGCATAGACGTTACCGTCGATACCGCGCAACGGCGTCATGAGCAGGCTGCCGCCGCGCAGACTCTTGGAGTTACCGATTGAGGAAATCGTCACGTCTATGGTCTGCCCGGGCTTGGAGAACGGCGGCAGTTCGGCGTGAACGGAGACTGCAGCCACATTGGTGAGCAGCGGGTTCACACCCTCGGGAATCGTGATCCCGAACTGGTTAAGCATGTTCTGCAGGCTTTGCACCGTAAACGGCGTCTGCGCCGTCTGGTCACCGGTACCGTCGAGACCGACCACAAGGCCGTAGCCCACGAGCTGGTTGGTGCGGACACCTGAGACGGAGGCCAGGTCGCGAACGCGTTCGGCCTGTGCCACGTCAGCGCCGGTCAGCGCGACGGCCGCGATCAACGCGGGTGCCAGGCGCAGAACCCAGTCACGAAAATTCCAGTGGTGCATGCGTCGTGCTCCTGTGGCGATTACTGCGGGAACCAGATGGACTGTGCAAAGCGCTGCAGCAGACCCATCTTGTTGGCCGCGGCCAATACGCCTTTGCTCGAATAGGTGATGCGCGCGTCGGCAACACGGCTCGAAGAGACGCTGTTGTCGGGCGCAATGTCGAAGGGCCGGATGATTCCCGACAGGCGGATGAACTCGTCACCCTGGTTGAGCGTCACCCATTTCTCGCCGCGAATGACCAGATTGCCGTTGGCAAGCCGCTTCACCACGGTCACGGTGATGTCGCCATCGAGCCGGTTTGACTGGCTGCTGGCGCCCTCGCCGTCGAACTCGTTGGTGGAGTCGATCGTGGCCGAGAAGATGTCGTCGCCGTTACGCTGCATGTTGCGGCCGAAAATGCTCGGGTTCGCGATGTTCACGCTGCCTTCCTTGCTCGTGGAGGTGCTCGACGACTTGGTGGCCGTGGTGTTCTCCGAAAGCCGGATCGTGAGAATGTCGCCCACGCGACGCGCGCGCAGGTCCTCGAACAGGCGCACGTCGAGCGCTTCCTGGTAGATGGCGCCGTCTGTGGCCTCGGCGGCCGGCTCGACGATGGGCTCGGGCGGCGTGAAGTCGGGGCCGCCCAGGTTGACGATGCAACCGGTCAGGGTCAGAGCGCCTGCGAGCGAGAGTGCGATGCGAAGAATGCGTTTCATCGGGTGTCCTAGAGGTTCTGCGTCAGGAACTGCAGCATCTGGTCGTTGGTTGAGATGGCCTTGGAGTTCATCTCGTAGGCGCGTTGCGTTTCGATCATGTTTACGAGCTCTTCAACGACGTTGACGTTGGAACCCTCGAGCGCGCCCTGTTGCAGACGGCCCAAGCCGTTAAGGCCTGGCGAGCCCGGCTGCGGGGTGCCACTCGACACCGTTTCCGAATAGAGGTTCTCGCCACGCGGCTGCAAACCGACCGGGTTGATGAAGTCGACGATCTGTAGGATCCCCACCTGGGTCGGTGCCGTCTGACCGGCAAGCTGCACGGACACCGTGCCGTCGACACCCACGGTGATCGACTGCGCGCCCTCGGGGATCGTGATCGACGGCTGCACGAGATAGCCGCCGGCGGTGACGAGCTGACCCTGTGCATCGCGCTGGAACGACCCGTCGCGCGTGAAGCCCAGCGTGCCGTCGGGCAGCAGTATCTGAAAATAGCCGCGGCCCTGAATGGCTACGTCGAGCGGGTTGTCTGTCTGCAGGATGCTGCCTTGTGCGTGCAACTGCTCTGTCGCGACGACACGAACGCCGGTACCGACGTTGAGGCCCGAGGGCAACACCGTGTCCTGCGAACTCTGACCACCGGCCTGGCGCTGGTTCTGATAGATCAGGTCCTCGAACACGGCGCGTCCGCGCTTGAAGCCATTGGTGTTGACGTTGGCGAGGTTGTTCGAAACGACCGTCATCTTGGTCTGCTGGGCGTCGAGCCCGGTCTTGGCGACCCACAATGCCTGGTTCATCGTCTACTCCTGGATCTAGCGAAGCGACAACAGCGCGGCGGCTGCGTCAGCGTTTTCTTCTGCGGTGGTGATGGTCTTGACCTGCATCTCGTACTGGCGTGCGAGACTGATCATGGTGACGAGCGCTTCGGCAACATTGACGTTGCTGGTTTCAAGCGCGCCCGGTGTCAGTCGAACCGTTGCGTCGGGAGGACTCGAGGCCGCGTCAGTGCGGCGTAACAGGCCATCCGTGCCTTTCTCGAGTGCGTCGTACTCAGGTTTGACCAGTTTGATGCGATCGACCGTGGCCAGCGTTTGCGGGCCCTGCCCGACGGGTTGAACGGAAATCGTACCGTCGGGGCCGATCGTGATGGTTTCGGAGGGCGGTATTGCCACGGGGCCGCCTTCGCCCAACACCAGGTTGCCAGAGCTCGTGATGAGTTGGCCCAGCGTGTTGAGTCGCAGGTCACCGGCGCGCGTGAAAGCCTCGCTGCCGTCGGCCGCCTGAACGGCAATGAACCCTTCACCCGAGACCGCGACATCGAGATCGCGTCCCGTCGTGACCGTGGCGCCCTGGGTGAAGTCGGTGGCGTAGGACTCGCCCACGGCATTGACGCGCGTGGCGTAGCCGGGGCCGTCGACATTGAGTGAGCGGAACGCGTGCAGGTCCGCCCGAAATCCCGTCGTCGACGCGTTGGCGATGTTGTTGCTGTTCACGGCCTGCGCGATTTCGGTCTGTCGCGCACCCGTCATTGCAATGTAGGCCATTCGGTCCATGCCTGACTCCTCCTAGCGGCTCCGGTTACCGTCGGATGTTGATGACGGTCTGCGTCACGGTGTCGGCCGTCGAGATCATCTGCGCGTTGGCCTGGAAGTTGCGCTGCGCCGTGATCATATTGACGAGCTGCGCGGTAAGGTCGACGTTGGACGCCTCGAGCGCACCCGACTGGATCAGGCCAAAGCGGGCAGTTCCCGCGTCACCCAGCGCGGCATCGCCAGACTGGAACGACTCCGCCCAATTGGTATCACCGTCCTGCTGCAGGCCCTGCGGATTGACGAAGGTCGCCAGCGCGAGCCGGCCCAGTGCCGTCGACTGACCGTTGGTGAACTGCGCGAAGATCACGCCCGTGGGGCTGACCTCGAGGCCCGTGAGTCGGCCCGTCGTGAAACCGTTCTGGACGACAGAGTTCACGCCGAAGGCGTCACCGAACTGCGTCGTATCGACAAACTGAAGATCAACGTTGAGCAGGTCCGCGCCGTTGCCCGGATCGTAGGGCGCCAGCGTGAACGAACCTCCAACGGGCACGGTCAGACGGCCGTCGCCGCCGAATTGCACGGGCTGCGGTGTGCCGACGACGTTGCCGTCAATCGTGGTTTGTACCGTCCACTCGTTGGGGTTGGCACCCTTGATGAAGTAGGACGTTGCCGTGTGCGCTGAGCCCAGCGAGTCGTAGATCGTAACGGCCGTCGTGAAGTTGAAGCTCGTCGCGTCCGTCGGGTCGAATACAGGGTTGATCGGTGCCGTCGCGTCAGAAGGCAGGTTGACGCCAAACGCGATCTCGTCCGTTGCCGAGGGGGGGTTGGCGCCCGTGTTGAGCTGCAGGTCCACCAGGTTGCCCGTGTTGAAGTTGCCGTCCGCGGCGACCGGGTAGGACTGCACACGCAGGCCGTTGGCGTTGACCACGAAACCCTCGCGGTCGACCTCGAAGGTGCCGGCACGCGTATAGAGGCGCGAACCACCGTCGTTGAGGACGAAGAAGCCTTCGCCCGAGATGGCGAGGTCGAGGCTGTTTGAAGTGAACTCGATGTTGCCCTGCGAAAACTGCTGGGCGACATCAGAGAGCTTTACGCCGCTGCCCGCTGCCGTCGAACTGACGGCCTGGGTGCCCACCGCAAAGACCTCCGCGAACTGGGCGCGTGATTCCTTGAAGCCCGTCGTGTTGACGTTGGCGATGTTGTTGGCCGTGACCCCGAGGTCGGACGAGGCCGCGTTGAGGCCGCTCAGTGCGATACGAAATGGCATGATCGTTGTCTCCGGTAATGCACGCTTGAATCAGAAAATTTGGCGGACGTTGTCGAGCGAGAACGCTCCCAACGCCTGCGAATTGACGGTGACGCCCTGGCCCGAGCCGTTGAGCGTGACGCTGTCGGCGCGGGCGCGAATCAGCGTGGGAACCCGCTCCACCTCGTCGAAACGCGAGATGCGGGCCTCAAAGGTGTAGCCGCCGCGCGCCGCCAGCGCGCCATCGGCGGTGTAGCCATCCCAGCGGAATGCGACGTCGCCCGACTGCTGCAGGCCGAGGTCGATGCTCCGAACCAGCTGACCGCTGGCGTCGAGCACGTCGACGGTGACGTTACCGCTGGCGCCTTCAACGGCGACAGCGCCCTCGATACCCGTGCCTGTGCCATCAAGAAGCGCAGCGTCGGTCGCAACGAGCAGGTCACGTCCCACGAGCGACGAGGCCTGCAAAGCCTGGTCGGAATACAGATTGGCCGCGAAGCCGTCGAAGGACTCATTGAGCTCTTCGATACCGGTCGCGGTGGTGAACTGTGCGAGCTGGGCGAGAAACTCGCCGTTGTCCATTGGCTCGAATGGATCCTGATTCTCTAGCTGCGCCAGCATGAGGGTGAGGAACTCATCCTGGCTTGCGGATTGGGTGCTCACTTCAGCAGGCTGACGCGCCAGACCGAGGTCCTGCAGCTGCGAAAAATTCTCTAGTACGGTCATCTTCAATTACCTCGATCAGCTCTCGCCCATGCGCAAGGTCTGCGCCAGCAGGTCGCGTGTGGTCGTCATGATTTCCACGCTCGACTGGTAACTCCGCGAGGCCGACAGCATGTTGACCATCTCCTCCACGGTGTTGACGTTGCTCACGTAGACGTTGCCGTTTTCATCGGCCTCAGGATGTTCGGGCTGGTAGCGCTGCGTCAGCGGCGCCTGACTCTCGACGATGCTGCGCACGCGAACGCCGAAGTTCGCCGACTCGTTGTTGAGCGCCGCACCGAAGTCCGGCACGGACTGGAACACGGGCTGGCGTGCACGGTAGACCTTGCTGGCGTCGCCGCTGGCGCTGTCCGCGTTGGCCAGGTTGCTGGCCGTCGTGTTGAGCCGCGTGGATTGCGCGGCCATCGCCGAGCCGGCGATACCAAATACCTTATTGAGTGACATCAGCTACCTCCTCGGATGGCGAGTGTCAGGCCGCGGATCTTGCGGTTGATGAACATGAGCGAGGCCTGGTAACCCATGACGTTCTCGGCGTAATTGGCCTGCTCGACGTCGGCCTCAACGGTGTTGCCGTCGACGGACGGCTGCAGCGGAATGCGGTACGCCACTGCAGGGTCCAGACCAGGCGCGCGCCCGGGTGATGTGGGGATGTGCTGCGCGTCGGTCGTGGCCATACGCAGGTTTCCGCCACCCGTCTCGGCCGCACGCATGGCCGCACGAAAGTCGATATCGCGCGCCTTGTAGCCGGGCGTGTCAGCGTTGGCGAGGTTGTTCGCGAGCAGTTCGTTGCGTTGTGTACGCAGCGACAGTGCCTTCGCGTGATTGCCAAACGGGTCGATGTCCATGTGCGAGCCTCCTGCTCGAAACGTGCCGGGGCACGCGTGTCCTGCGGAGATGGATAGCAAAGCCCGTGCCAGCTCTTACAAGTGATTGATTTATATGGCGCTCGACATCACGGCGGCCGCCATTGCCGGTGCCGGCGGCAAGGGCTTGCCGCAGAAAGGCCGGGTTTTGCCGGGTTTGCGTCAACGAACCGACGCCCGGGCGGGGATTTACGGGGGTGGCACAGCTCTTGCAGATTCTCTTTCGACCGGCAACCGACCACGGAGCGCAAAATGCCGAAGCGCCACGCAAAATCCAGACAAACAGCTGAACTGATTGACTTTTTATTGAGCAACCACGGCGCGCCCGAATTGCCTCAGGGCCGACGTGGTGTCGGTTTCTTGACGCTCGCGGCCTGTGCGCTCGTCATCGGTCTCGCGTTGTCGCACGGCGTGGCGGCCGGCAGTGCCGCACCGTCCGATATCGCGGCAGCGGCGCGCAATGCGGTGATCAAAGCTCGCGGTCTGGACCCGGAACGCACGCTGATCGAGGCCCAGGCACCCGATGCCCGGCTCCGGCTCAGCGCCTGTGACCGGCCGTTGACGACGTCACGGCTCGACGCCCGACCCGGTGCCCGGCGCGAGACCGTGCGTGTGGCCTGCACGGGCAGCTCACCCTGGAAGGTCTACGTCCCCGTCACGGTGTCGCAGTTCGAACAGGTGGTGACAATTGAACGTAATCTACCGCGCGGTCACGTACTGACCCAGGCAGACCTTGGCAGCCGCAAGCTCGACGCAAGCCGTCTGCCCGGCGGCTACCTGTTACGCGCCGAGGACGCCGTCGGCCACGTGCTCACGCAATCGGTCGCCGCAGGTGGTGTCTTGAAGCCCAATCAGCTCAAGGCCGACGACGCCATCCGCCGCGGCCAGGCCGTGGCTCTGATCTCGGGCGCGGGCCCTGTCGCCATCCGCATGGGCGGTGTGGCGCTTAACAGCGCCCCCGTAGGCGGGCGCATTCGAGCCCGCAACGCCAGTTCTGGCGCTATTGTTGAGGGCATTGCGCTCAATGAGGCCGAAGTGCGGGTGACAGGCAGACGATGAACGCGCGGGTAGCATGGTGGCGCGAGAAAAAACTGTGCGAAATTTCACAGAATGTCCTAAAGCTAGGTTTCGCTCTGCCGCTAAGCAGGGCACGGAGATATAACGTGAGGGAGTTATCCCATGGGAAATGACATCAATGGTGTATCTAAATCGGGTCTCCCGAAGATCACCGACGTCAACAAATCGCGGCGCGTAGAAGGCGAAGAACGCCCAGCCGCCGAGCGTGGCGGCGAACGGCCGGCGGGCAACGATACCGTTGCACTGACCGACGGCGCGCGGCTGCTCGAGCGGGTCGAGGGCCAACTTGCGGAAACGCCTGTCGTAGACGTACAAAAAGTTGAAGCCGTGAAGGCCGAGATCGCAGACGGTAGCTACCAGGTCGATGACCGCGTCATCGCCGAGAAGCTCGTGCAGAGCGATCGCGAGCGCGGCTGAACCCCGAATGACGGACGCAGCGGCACAACGCTTTGAGCAGACGCACGCGCTGCTCAGCGACACCGTGAAGTCCTGCGAGCGCCTCTATAACGCGCTCCAGGATGAGCGCGTGGCGCTGGCTGGCGACGACGCGGGCGCACTCGACAGCGCCGTGGGTCGCAAGAAGGTGCACCTGGCGGCGCTCGAGAAGCTCGAGCAACGCCGGCGTGCGCTACTTGCGGCCTGTCGTTACAAGGAAGACCTGCAGTCGATGCAACGCTTTGTGCTCGACAACGATGCCAATCGCGAGCTGCAGGCGTTGTGGTCACGCACGCTCGAGTTGCTCGCGGCGTGCCGCAAGGCCAACCAGACCAATGGCGCGGTGATCAATTCGCAACGCCGCAACACCGGCGAAGCGCTCAGCGTGCTTCGCAACGAACCACAAGAGCCGGAAACATACGGCGCGACCGGGAAGACGGAAACTACCGGTCAATATCGGGCACTGGCAGAAGTCTGACGCCCGGGGACGAACAGCGAGACAAGGAGTCACCCATGCTGATCGTGAGCCGGCGAAATGCCGAGTCGATCCTGATCGAGCCCAGCAAGGATTTAGATCCATCGACACCTGTCGGTGAGATCTTTGGCGAAGGCCCGATTGAAATCACGGTCTTTTCGGGGGCCGGGCACCGCGTCAAGATGGGCGTGGCCGCACCCAGCGCCTTGTCGATCTGGAGAAAGGACGGCGACAAGAAAAGCGCCTGACGGGTTCTGCACGATATTGGAGAGACGGCGCCTTGGGGCGCCGTTTTTCGTGTCAGACCAAACGGAGTCGAGGTGCGGGTGCTTCGGCGTCGACCACATCCTCTTCGACATCGTCATGCGTCGCAGCACCGATGGGCAAGCCAATGACGATACACGCACCCCGCTTCGCATTGCGCACCCTGATGTAGCCGCCCGCCGCTTCAAGCGCGCGCCGGCACCAGGCGAGGCCCAGACCGTAACGCCCCGAGCCTTCGGCGGCCGAGAGTTTGACGTAGGGTTCGAAGATCCGGTCTGCGGCTGCGGCGGGTATGCCAACGCCGTTGTCGTAAACGGCGAGGTCCATGCGGCCCTCGTTGGCCTCGGCGACATCCACAACCACATCGAGCCTGCCCGATTCGGGGTGGTGTACGAGGGCGTTGTGCAAGACCTCATGCAGCGCGTCCGAGACCAGCGCACGGTCCGCCTGCACGCGACCCGTGGCCGCATTGACGGCCAGGGTCGCGCTCGACGGCGGCCCGATACGGCGAAATTCTGCCGTGATGACTCGGCGCAGGCTAAACCACTCAATCCGGGGCTGGCGGTGGCCCGCCCGCTGGTAGCGCAGGTACTCAGCGACGAATCGGTCAAGACCTGCCAAACGCACGTCGAGTAGCCCCAACGCCTGCATGGCGGCGTCGACGTCGCCTCGCAGAACGTCCTCACGGACATAACCTGAGAGCTGACGTGCCGAGCGCACGAGCGCAGCCACGTCTCGCGACAGCAGTCGCGAAAACGCCTGAGTATCGTTGTCGTCGCCGTCCCAGCTCACCGCAAGGCCCCGTCATTTCTGCCGGTGCAGACGTCTTGCTGGCGCTGATTTGCCACCGTATGACGTCGCACATGTCGTCTTGCCGCTAGCGGCATCCACCACGCCGCGCTTTAGTGCCCGCGTGTTATGTCGTGTGGCCGTGTGACGCGCCCGTCAAACGCCCCCAAACCCCTAAAGATCAGGCGCTGCGCGCCGCTAGCGGCAAGAGGGACTGGGCGTTCGCTGCGGCGTGCGCCTGACTGATGCACGGAACCTGCACACGGAGGCGCAGGCGATCGACATGACGCACGAGAGTCTTCACGAAACCATCGAGCAAACCGTCGAACTGGCTGCGGCGCGCGCCTCTGCGAAGGCCTTGTCGCTGAATTGTCGGATCAACGCAGCCTGCAAGACGCTGTACGACTTTGACAGCTGGTGTGTGCGGCAACTCATCACCAATCTGCTCGCCAATGCGCTCGAGTACACCGCGACCGGATCGGTCACGGTAACGGCTGGCGCACAATCCTCGGGCGCGTTTACGGTCACCGTGGAAGATACGGGGCCGGGTATCGACCCGGGCATCCAGCAGATCATGTTCAGTGCGCCCGACCAGCGCGAGTCGCTGCCCGTGGGCAATCACGTTGGCTTCGGCCTCATGATCTCGAAGCAACTCGCCGAGATGATGGGCGCCACACTCGAGATTGAGAGTTCGCCCGAGACCGGCACCTGCGCCACCGTATCGGGTGCCATTCGCCCCGGATCCATCGAGCGCATGACGTCCACGACCGTGACCGATGCGCTGCGCAATAGCCAGGCGCTCATCGTGGACGGCGACATTGTCGCGCGTCGGCTGCTCGAGGCGCACCTGCGCTCATGGGGCCTCGACGTACGCTCCGTGCTCGATATCGGTACCGCCATCGAAGTGCTCGTCGAATCGAGCCGCCGCAACCGTCATATCAGCATGGTGTTTGTGACCCACGAAACAGACGGCGATGACCTCGACACGTTGCTCGCCGCGTTGCACAGCGACACGGCGCACCGCGACACGATGCTCGTGATCACGGGCAATGACCTCTCAACGGGCCGGTTCACAGTCTTGCAGGAATCAACCGATAGCATCGTACTCAACACGCCCGTGCGAGCGTCCGAGTTGTTCGACTGCATCTCGCAACACCCCAGAATTCGGTCGCGTTTCGAAAAAACCGCGGCTATCGAAACGCATTCACCCGAACCGTCGGGCCGGCGTGTCCTGCTCGTCGAAGACAATGTCGTCAATCAGTGTGTCGCCAGCGAGATTCTGAAGCGCATCGGTGTGGCCGTCGAGGTGGCCAACAACGGTGCCGAAGCACTCGAGATGCTCGACGACAACAGTTTCGACTTCGTGTTCATGGACTGCCAGATGCCCGAGGTCGACGGCTTCGAGGCCACGCGACGCATTCGCGCCGACGCGCGTTTCGACAACCTGCCTGTGGTCGCCCTGACGGCCAATGCGCTTTCCGGGGACCGCGAGGCCTGCCTTGAAGCGGGCATGAACGACTACCTGACGAAACCGTTCACGCGCGATCAGCTCGAGTCGATGCTCGACAAGTGGACGAGCGGTACGACGAGCGTACCGGTCTCCGAGACCATCGAAGGTACGAGCCAGTATGCCGCCATGGCGCTCATCGACGAGCGCGCCCTGAACGAGATCCGCATGCTGGACCAGGACGGCGAGTCGGTGATCTTTGATGAGATTGTCGGTGAATACCTGACCTCGTCGCAGACGCTCGTCGACACCCTCGGCGGCGCCGTCGAGGGCGGACAGGCCGACGAAGTGGCGAGTTGCGCGCACGCGCTCAAGTCGAGCAGTGCCGCCGTCGGGCTGGCCTGCTTTGGGGAGCAATGCGCGCGTCTTGAGCAAATGGGCCGCGAGGGTCGGATTGCCGAGATCGAGCCGCTCTGGGATCAGGCGCTCGTGTGCTACCGCTACTCGATCGAACAACTGCGTGGCATGAGCGCACGCCAGGTCGCCTGAGATGACGGAGAGCATCACCGGCATTTATCGGATCCTGCCGGACACGCCCACCGACAGGCCGCCGCTCGTGCTCATCGTCGACGACGAGGCGACGATCCGGCTGCTGACGCGCCACTAATTAGAGCACGCCGAGTTCATGGTCATCGCTGCGGCGTCGGGTGCTGCTGCCCAGAAACACCTGTCCCGCGTTGAGCCCGACGTAATTCTGCTCGACGTCGACATGCCGGGCATGGACGGCTTTGAGCTCACGCGCTGGATACGCGCGCGGCCGCAAACGCGTTACACCCCGATCGTCATGATCACGGGGCGAGAAGACGCCGAGTCTGTGAACATCGCCTACGAAGTGGGCGCCACGGACTTCATCGTCAAGCCGATCTCCTGGTCGATTCTCGCGCACCGCGTGCGCTACATCCTGCGCGGCTCGCACACCCAGGCGGCGCTGCGCGAATCGCACTCGCGGGTCAAAGCCATTGTCGAAGCGCTGCCCGACCGCTTGTACTCGATCGACGAGCGTGGCCGCGTGATGGGCGACAACACGTCGCTCGCAAGCTTCGACCCCGTGTCGGGCACCACGGTCACGATGACCACAGACGCCTGGTCGGAATTCGAGCACGCGTTCCGCCGCGAAATCGAGCGCACGGCAGGTCAGCACGTGGAAGACGTGCTGCGTAGCGGCAGACCCGTCGAGTCAGCCATCAGCATCATTGGCGACAACAACCGCCTGCGGCACTACGAAGTGCGCGTGGTCAAACAGACGGCCAAGCTTGGCCTCGCCGTTGTCCGCGATGTGACGTTGCAAAAGGAAGCCGACCACAAGATTCGCCAGCTCGCCTACTTCGACCCGCTCACGGGGCTGCCCAATCGGCAGTACTTCTCGAGCGAGCTGCGCGCGTGCATGGAACAGGCGCGCCGCGACGACGCCGCGTTCGCGCTGCTCTACATCGACCTTGACCACTTCAAACGCATCAACGATACGCTGGGCCACACGGCCGGCGACGAGCTGCTCAAGATGGTCGCGAAACGCCTCGAGCGCTGCCTGCGTGCCGAAGACCTTGTCGCACGACCGGGCAGCACGCACGGCGACGACACCAACGTCGCGCGACTGGGCGGTGATGAGTTCACGCTGATCGTGCGTGACACGGCCGCCGTAGAGAATATCGAGACAGTGGCCAACCGGATCATCGACCGGCTCAAAGTGCCGTTCGAGTTTTCGGGCCACGAGTTTGTCGTCACGCCCAGTATCGGTATCGCGCTCTACCCCAACGACGGCGAAGACGAAGAGACACTGCTCAAGACCGCCGACGTGGCCATGTATCAGGCCAAACAAGCCGGGCGTTCGGGCTATTCCTTCTGCACGGAGACGACGTCGGTGCGCTCGCTCGAGCGGCTCGACCTCGAGCTCGATCTGCGTCGCGCGCTCGAACGCGGCCAGTTCGAGCTGCATTACCAACCCAAGGTAACCACCAACGGCTGGCAGCTTACGGGGGCCGAGGCGCTGCTGCGCTGGAAACACCCGGAGCGTGGCTACATCTCGCCGGCCCGGATCATCCCCATCGCCGAGGACACGGGACTTATCGTGCCCATTGGCCGCTGGATTCTGCAGGAAGCCTGCCGCCAGCTCGCGTCGTGGGCCCGCCAGGGCATCCCGATCGTGCCCGTCTCGGTCAACTTGTCTGGCCAGCAGTTCTGGCAGGACGACATCGCGTCAGTCGTGGAGACCGCGCTCGGCACCTACGAGCTCGATGCGGACAAGCTGCACCTCGAACTGACCGAGGGCGTGCTCATGCGTGACGTGAAGCAGACGCGTGACGCGCTGCAGGCGCTTAAGCAGACGGGCATTTCGTTGGCCGTCGACGACTTCGGTACGGGTTACTCGTCCTTGGCGTACCTGCGCCAGTTCCCGCTGGACGCGCTCAAGATCGACCGCTCATTCGTCGATGACCTGCCGGAAGAAGATGCCGCCGCGATCTGTAGCGCCATCATCAGCATGGCGCAGAGCCTGCACCTGACGGTGGTCGCCGAGGGTGTCGAGAATCGCGAGCAACTCGACTTCCTGACCCGCCACGAATGTGACGAGATCCAGGGTTACTTCTTCTCGAAACCGCTGCCGGCGGCCGAGTTTGAAGCCATGCTGCGTCGCGAGCAAAGCTTCGTCGAGTTCGTCGGCGACGGAATGGGTCAGTCGCTGAGCGTGGCGGCCAATGCGTCGGCGACGTAAGGCAGCTTGGTCGAGGTCAGGCCGGCGACGTTAACGCGCCCCGAACCGACGATGTAGACATGATGCTGTTCGCGCATGGTCTTGATGACATCGGGCTCGACCCCGAGCAGCGAGAACATGCCGTACTGGTCGGCCATGAAGCCGAACCGATCGAACCCCCGCTCAGCCATAGCCGCCGCGAAGTCGCGGCGCTGTCCGCGCATACGCTCGCGCATCTCGGCCACCTCCGCCCGCCACCTCGCACGCAGCGCGTCGTCGCCCAGACTCTGAGCCACGATGGCCGCGCCGTGGTCGGGCGGCATCGAGATCATCGCGCGCACGATCTTCATAAGGTGGCTGCGCGTGGCCGCCGCCGACTCGGCACTGGCCGTAATGACCGACAAGGCACCCGTGCGCTCGCGATACAAACCGAAGTTCTTCGAACACGAGGCCACAGCGATCAGCTCGGGCACGTTGGCCGCAAGTACGCGCAGGCCTGCGGCGTCTTCGTCGAGCCCCTCGGCAAAGCCCTGGTAGGCCGTGTCGATGAAGGGCAGCAGGTTCTTTTTGACGCAGAGCTCGGTCACGGCCTGCCACTGCGCAAGCGTCAGGTCGGCGCCCGTCGGGTTGTGGCAGCAGCCGTGCAGCAGCAGCACGTCACCGTCGGGGATCGCCTCGATACCAGCCAGCATGGCCGGCACGTCGATCGCGCCCGCTTTGGCGTCGTAGTAGGGGATCTCCCGGATGTCGAGACCCGCAGCACCCAGCAGCGGCCGGTGGTTGGGCCAGGTCGGCGTGGTCACCCAAATCCGACAGCTCGGTCGGACGCTGTTCAGGAATTCCGCCGCGACGCGCAGGCCGCCCGAGCCCCCAGTGCTCTGCACCGTGGTAATCCGGCCCTCCGTTGCCGCGGGGTGATCCGCGCCAAACATGAGCGCCTGCATCGAGGCATTGAAGGCCTCAGAGCCCGCGATGCCGACGTAGACCTTGGTCGTCTGTTCGTCGAGCAGGACTTGCTCTGCCGCGGTCACCGCACGCAGCACGGGTGTAGTGCCCTGCTCGTCCTGGTAGACGCCAACACCCAGATCGACCTTGTCGGCCGACGGGTCGGCGCGGTAGGCCGCCATGAGCGCGAGGATGGGATCGCCGCCGAGCGGCTCGAGTTTCTGGAACATGCCGCGATGGTAACCGTAATTGCGGCGCCGAAGAACCGGGGCAAACCCCGGTGAGCCTGCCGCTGACACGTGCCGGCGTGGTCGACGTCGCCGCCATCCGCGCGGCGCTTTCAGCGCGCATCAGCACCTCCACGCTGGCGCAGGCCGCGCCGCAGGGCGCGAGCGCGCGGCAGCCGCTCGACACGAGCGCCGCCATGGTGCTGTTGCGCCGTGCCAGCGCGGGCTGGCTGCGCACCAATACCCCGACCTGGCAGCCGCTGCTGACGCCGGCACCCTCGCCTAATGGCGCGCCGCCTGCAGCCGACCCGGGCACGCCGTCGGCGATACGAACCGCGACACTTGAGGTGGTTCGCACGGTCATACTTGAGGTCGGCAACGTGCTGCAAGCCGCAGCCCGCTCTGACCTGACGCGCGACGCCATCCTGCGCGCCGTGCGCCTGTTGCTCACCGAGCTGCGCCACGGCTTCAGCAAGCCGCGCGAATCGGGTGTCGAGGCGCGCAACACGACGATCGACACGACGGCGTCGTGGGCACCCTACGCACCGTTCACGCCGCCCGATGTGCGCCGTGCGCGCCGGCCCCGGGTGCGACTGCGCGGCACGAAGCACGGTGACGACGATGAAGCACCACCGTCATCGACGGGCGAGCGCGACGCGGCGCCAGATCGTGGCCAGGCAGAGGCGCCACAACAAGAGCTGCTCGACATCCTACGCTGGCTCGAGCGCCAGGACGGCAGCGCCGACTACGGCTGGCTGGCAGGGGGCAGCCCGGGCGCACCCACAGGACGCGTGGTCGACGACTCCGCCTGAGCCTGCACAGGCGATCAGGTATCCTCTCGTGACACGATCGAGGGGCTCTCACATGCCACGCCTGACCGTTACCCTGCTTGCCGTTTTGTTTCTCACCGGCTGCGCCACGACGAGTGGCACACCCGACGAGCGTCGCGGCGCCATCCGCGAGATGCGCACCGACGTGCTCAACCAACTCTACGCCCGCAAGTCGAGCGCCCGCGCTGAACTGGCGGCAGCGCCCGGCTACGGCGTATTCAGCAACGCCAACATCAACGTGATCCTGGCCAGTTTCGGTGGCGGCTTCGGCGTCATCCGCGACAACCAAACGGGCACGGACACCTACATGAAGATGGGCGAAGTTGGCGTCGGCCTCGGTGCCGGCGTCAAAGACTACCGGCTGGTGTTCGTATTCCACGACGCAGAAACCATGAATGACTTCGTCGAAACCGGCCTTTCGTTCGGCGGCCAGGCCGACGCCGCAGCCAAGGCCGGCGACCAGGGCGCAGCCGTGGGCGGCGAAGCCGTCCTCGACGGCGTCACGGTCTACCAGATCACTGAGAGCGGGCTCGCATTGCAGGCGACCGTCAAAGGTACGAAGTACTGGAAAGACGAGTCGCTCAATTGAGCGGGGCGCTTGCGCACTGAGTTTCACCCTCTCAATGACCGGGTCACTCGGGCGCCTCCCATTCTGGCAGTTCGCGTTTCATGAATTCGTCGAATAGAGGGACTGTGAAGGCGGTATCGCCGTGCGATGGGCTCCATATCATCCCCTTTTTGATCAGACCACTACGTAGTGGCCCGAGGCTCTCTACTTTTCGCTGCAACAACGAAGCAATCTCGCCTGATCGGTGTGGCCCTGGCCCTAGCTCAGCCATTGCTCGGAGATAGGCCTGTTCGCGAGGGGTGAGGCGATCGAATCGTACCCGAAAGAAACTCTTGTCTAGTGCCTCGGTCGCTTCGGCAGTCGCTGTTTCGACATCATGTCGGTCAATCGGCGAATCGTCCGCAACTCGCCATGTGTGTTTCCCCCACTCTTGAAGAAAGTATGGATAACCGCTGGTCGCATCCACGATCAAAGCCAACGCTTGATCTCCAATCTGCGCGCCTTCATCGAGGATCGGTTGTCTGATTGCCTCCTTTGCAGCTTCGTTATCCAGAGGGCCAACCGGCGGATAGTCGAATAGCCTCTCTGCATAGGACTTCGCATCACCCGCCAATCCAGCGACTTGCGGTAGTCCTGCTCCGAACATCACTACCGGCAGTCCATTTTGACTTATCTCATGGAAGGCTACGATCAAGGCACGCAGATCCTCCTCGCCCAGGTACTGCACCTCGTCTACCAAAATCGCCACACTTGTGTCGGCTGCCTTGGCCGCTTTCCCGACGGTCGTTAAAAGACCTGGCAAGTCGATTTCTAGATTGCCACTATCGGCAACATGAGGATCAACAACTTCCAGCCCAATCTCGCCTATTGAGATTTTGAAGGCACTTGCAAAGCCTTGCAGTGCTCCCAGTGCTGAGCTCGCTAGATCTTTCGCCTTTTCTATCTTGCTCAGTCTTACTAGGACACCTTTCAATGCCGGCGCAAGATATTGGGCAAGCCGCTGACCCTCAGGAGCTTCCAGCTTTACAAGGCTGTAACCAATCTCCTCAGCTTTCTGTCCGATTCGATTTAGGAGCACTGTCTTGCCTACACCGCGAAGCCCCAACAACATCAGACTCTTTTCGGGGCGGCCCTTGCGAATACGATGCAGTGTGATTTCAGCGGCAAAAAGTATGTCGTCACGGCCGGCTAGCGCTGGCGGAGGACTTCCTGCACCGGGAGCAAAGGGATTATTTAGCGGATCCATGGAGAAGCCACCTTTTGAAATAGCTTACTAAGGTTTACCAATCTATAGGCATCTTTGATAGACTCGATTGTAAATAGCTTACTTAATATTATCAATCTATTTGGCTCTATAGCGTTTTCTGGGCTCGAATGGGCCAAGTCCACCCTTAGCTTTGGCGTGCCTGGATGATGCCAAGAGTTCACCGACGCCAGCACAACGGAGGTCGGTTATCAAAATGAACAGGAACTTTGCTGCATTCTTCGTAGCGCTGATACTTGGAGGATGTGCTGCATTTCCACAGATTCCCGAGTTTGACGACCCCTCAAACGGCACCGCATCGTTTTCACGCGCTGTGCTTACGGGCGAGCTCGTGTTTCTCGCGGGCGTCCTGGGAACAGCAGACGGCGGGCTGGTGTCCGGTGGTATCACCGCCGAGACCACGCAGGCCATTCGCAACATCGGACAGGCGCTCGCAGTGCACGACCTGACGCTCGCCGATGTCGTGAAGTGCACGGTGTTCCTCGCCGACGTTGACGAATTTGATGCCATGAATACCGCCTACAGGGCCGCCTTCGCGCCGCCCCGACCGGCGCGCACGACAATTGGTGGCGCCGATGTGGTGCTGGATGCACGTATCGAAATCGAGTGCATTGCGGCGCGCTGAGTCTCTCCCAGACATATCGTGTTGAAACAATCTGGCGCCTCAGCGGTTCTTATCTCTGGAGACACTCGGGGAAGGACGCCGATATGACCCATGCATCACTCATTCGCATGACCGCGCTTGCGGCGCTAACCGCCCTCGCGCTGGTTCTGGCACTGACCGGCGGCCCGAGTCAGGCCCAGTCGGACGAACCCGAGGCGGCTGACAGCTCCGATGACGCCATGACCATCGACCGCATCGAGACCATCATCAAGCGGCTCGACGAAGACT
>ERZ1740065.7-NODE-7-length-130483-cov-7.838570_pt1 | contig 130483 bp, 124 predicted proteins | sample MGYA00581738_ERZ1740065 | MGnify/ENA primary metagenome ERZ1740065 (study PRJEB43018, sample SAMN04849749) | marine metagenome | isolation source: floating plastic debris | place: Pacific Ocean | collected 2008-09-01 | study: EMG produced TPA metagenomics assembly...
AACCCGTCATCGCGAGGCGGCTGTGCCCAACCCGTCATCGCGAGGCGGCTGTGCCCAACCCGTCATCGCGAGGCGGCTGTGCCGCCGCGGCGATCTCCCAAACGGCACGATGTCGTTGGGAGATTGCCGCGCCCGCTTCGCGGGCGCGTAATGACGTTTAGGCCCGCTTCGCGGGCTCACAATGACGTCGCTTCAGCCTACGCTACGGAATTCGGCAGAAGCACTTCGCGTAGCGGTGCATCGGGTCGTTGTAGCTCGCGATCTCGAGCAGACCAGCGTCCACCATGTCGGCAATCATCGCCAGACCATCGCGGCGCGGGAACAGCGGTGTGATATCGACGCCCATCTTGGCTGTGCCACCGAGCAGGTTGAGCAGGAATTGCTCTTCGCTTGAGAGTGTGGGCTCGATAAAGCGGACGCTGTAGGCATCCGCGTCGAGCGACGCGCTCTCGGCCGCAATCTCGATGGCGTCCTCGAGATCACCAATCGTATCGACGAGACCGTGCTCTAGTGCCGTCGGCCCAATCCAGACCTGACCCTGCGCCACCGCATCAACAGCGTCGTAGTCCATGCCACGGTTGTCTGCCACACCACTCACGAAATCTCGGTAGCCCGACTCGATGTTCTGCTGAAGCACGCTGCGCACTTCAGGTGTCAGCGCCCGGTCCGGGCGCAGCGCGCCAGCCACGTCGGTCGTGCCCACACCGTCGGTGTAGATGCCCAAACGAGCCAGTGAACGCTCAAACGTCGGAATCATGCCGAGGATGCCGATTGAGCCCGTGATCGTGTTTTCCTGGGCCACAATCTGGTCAGCGGCCATGGAGATCCAGTAACCGCCTGACGCGGCCACGTAACCCATCGAGGCGATGACGGGCTTGCCCGCCGCCTGGATGTTCTTGATCTCCTGCAGGATGACGTCGGAGGCGAACGCGCTGCCGCCACCGGAATCAACACGAAGCACGACGGCTTTGACGTTCTCGTCGCTGCGCGCCTTGCGTAGCAGGCGGGCCGTCGAATCACCACCGATCTGTCCCGGCGGTGCGCTGCCATCAACGATGCTGCCTGAAGCGACGACGACGGCAACGACTTCGTCTTTCTCAACCTTCGGGTTCACCGCTCGCTTGGCCTCGAGGTAACGCGAGAAGCCGAACTGCGCGAACGTCGTCTCGTCGTCTTCGTCTTCACCGACCACCTCGATAAAGCGCTTGCGAACGTCTGTTGCCGTGGCCAGACCGTCGACCAGGCCGTTTTCCAATGCAAAGTCGGCGAGGTTGCCGTTGACCTTCTCAAGCTCGATGTCCACATCGTCGGCCAGACGCTGAATCGTGCCCGCGTCGAGTCCGCGCGCGGCCTCGACCTCATTCTTGTAGTTGGTCCAGAGCGCGTCCATCAGCGCCAGTCGCTGACCCTTGTCCTCCTCGGACATGTCGTTGCGCGTGTAGGGCTCAACAAAGCTCTTGTGCGTACCGACCTTGAACACATTCCAGGAGATCGACAGCTTTTCGATCGCCTCGGCGTAATAATTTCGGTAGGCGCCGTAGCCTTCAATGATCACCGCACCATTCGGTTCGAGTAACACCTCATCGGCTTGCGCGGCGAGGTAGTACCCGCCTTGCGAATAGTAGGCGCCGAAAGCGATCACCTGCTTGCCCGAGTCGCGGAAGCGACGGATAGCCGCAGCCACCTTGCGCAGCTTGGTCATGTCACCGCCGACACCGTCCGTGCGCAGGTACATGATTTTGACCGCGTCGTCCTCGGCAGCCAGGTCGATAGCCTCGACGAGATCGCGCACGAGAATCTGCGGCACCTTTTCGCCGGTCACCTCACCGATGGCGCCGTCGAACGGCGTGCCCGCAAGCTGCTCCGTGAGCGCACCCGAGGGCGCCACGACCAGCGCAGTCTTCTTGGGCACGGTCGGAACATCGGAACCCATGACGCTGATCACGACCGAGAAGATCATGAGTAACAGCACAAGGTGCAGCAGTTTCCGAAGACCGTTTACGCCGGTCCAGAGGAAACTCAGGATACGAATGAAGATATTGGGTTTTTGCGCCATGGGGGCCTTACTCCGCGGATAAGTGGCAGACCCGTAAATCTACCCCAAAACAGAGCAGTATTCAGCGCTTAGCGAGAGAGAAAGACGAGCGAGAGCTGCGGCCAGAACGTTATGACCACTACGCTTGCGAGCAGGATGATCAGGAACGGGAACGTGGCCGAGTACACCTCGGTGATCGAGCGCTCAAACCGGTAGCTCGCAATGAACAGGTTGAGCCCCACGGGCGGGGTCAGGTAACCGAGCTGCTTGGCCGCCAGAATGACGATGCCCAGGTGGAGCGGGTCGATGCCGTACTGCGCGGCGACGGGCAGGAGGAGCGGCACCACGAGCACAAGCGCCGAGAAGATATCGAGAATCGCGCCCAGGATCAGCAGGAACACGAGCAAAAGCAGCAGGAAGCTTGTCTTGGAGTCGACGAGCCCGCTGACCCACTCCAGCAGCTGCTGCGGTACCCCGGCGTCGATCATGATGTTTGTCGAGGCCAGGCTCACGCCCAGGATGATGAGAATGCCGCCGACAAGCAGCATGGACTCGCGCATGATGCCCGGCAGTGCCGCAAGCTTGATCTCGCGCAGGATGCCGACCTCAACAATCAGTGCGTAGAGCGCCGTGACCGCTGCCGCTTCGCTGACCGCGAAATAACCTGAGTAGATGCCGCCCAGAACAACGATGGGCAGCGGCAGTTCCCAGGCACTTTCCTTGAGGGCTGCCACGACGCGCTTGCCCGAGAACGGAACAAGCTCCTGCTTGCTGCCGCGGCTGACCCAGAGGCTCCAGCCCGCGAGCATGACGAGCATCACCATGCCCGGCAGTATGCCGGCCAGGAACAGGTCGTCGATGGGTTCGCGTGCGACGATGCCGTAAAGAATGAGCGGCAGCGACGGCGCAAACAGCAAACCCAGGCTGCCCGCCGAGGTCACGAGCCCAAGATTGAATTTCTCGGGATAGCCGGCCTGCTTGAGTGCGGGGTAAAGGATGGCACCCAACGCGATGATCGTCACACCCGACGCGCCTGTGAATGCCGTGAAAAACGCACAAGCCGCCAGCGACACAATGGCGAGACCGCCCGGCATCCAACCGAGCAAGGCCTGTGTCAGTCGAACGAGCCGACTCGGCGCCTCGCTCTCGCTGAGCAGGTAACCCGCAAACGTAAACAGCGGAATGGCGAGCAGCACCGGCATCTCAGCCAGCGAAAAGAACTCGATGGCCAGTGCGGCCAGGTCGATGTCCTCCTGGTAGTAGCTATAGAACGCACTGCCCGCGATGATCGCGAACAGTGGCGCGCCCAGCAGGGCCAGCAACAACAGGATGAAGCCCAGGAGGATCATGGCGTGTGATCACCCGGAGAAACGGGCCATCGCCGCGTCCCACGAATGCCCGCGACAATATCCTCGAGCGCAAACACGAAGTACCGCCAGCACATGAGCGCAAAGCCCACGGGCAGCACGACCTGAAACCACCAGGCGGGCAAACCGCCGACCAGCGTGTCTTCAAATTCGATGGACTGCTGCAAAAAGCGCCACGCGTGCCAGGCAAGCATGCCGCAAATTACCGACGTAAACCCGTTGGTGATGAAGCGTGAGATGCTCTGGCCGCGCGGCGGCAGGGCGCGCGCAAGCACGTTAATGGCAAGATGTTTGTCGGCGCGAGCTGCCGCCACAGAGCCTGCAAGCGCGAGCCAGAGCACCATGAGACGCAGCGTCTCGTCTGCCCAGATCAATCCGCTGCCGAACCCGTTACGCATGATGATCTGCGCGACTGCCAGCACAATCATGGCGCCGAGCAGAATGACAAGCACGGCGTCTTCCGCCGCCTTGCCCCAGCGTGAAAGTCGGGCCATGCGTGTTCGGTCAGTAAGTGGCGATCAGTCGCCCGTGTTTGCGGCCTGCGCGTTACCCGCGCGGTACTCGGCCAGTGCCCCTGTCAGTGCTTCGTAGAGCTCCAGCGAGAACACGTTGTCCTCGGCCAGCTCGCGATTCACCGACTCGACCTGGCCACGCAGCTTGTTGAGCTCACCGTCTTCGAGCGCGACGATTTCAATGCCGACGCTCTCGAGTGCCGCCAGCGCCTTCTCGTTGTCCGTGCGGTTGACCTGCTCAAAGTTCGCGTAGATGCCCGTCAGTACGTCGTCAACGACAGCCTGGTCCTCGGCCGACAGGCGGTCGAAGCGTTTCTTGTCGATGGCGATGAACGCCATGGTGTAAACGAGCGGCATGGGCGTGCCGTACTTGACCTTGGTATGCCACTGGAGCACCAGCGCGCCAACGGGCGGCGTGGCCACCACATCGAGCAGACCCGTTTGCAAGCCCGTCAGGACATCCGTGACCGGCAACGTGACGGGCGAGAGGTCGAGTGCCTCCATACCCGCGTAGCTGATCGTGTCACCTTCGGGGACCCACATCTTTTGGTTATCGAGGTCTTCGAGTGTGCGCACGGGCTCGTTGCCGAGCACCATGGCGAAACCACCGCCTGCAAAACCGAAGCTCACATAGCCGGCGTCTTCGAGGCCCGTCTTCAGCTGCGCATCAAAGCGTTCGCGCACGAAGTCGACTTCTTCTTGTGAGTTGAACAAAAGCGGCAGTCCGTAGACCGAAAGATCGGGGTAGATGCTCATAAGGCTACCGGCCGTGAAAGCACCGCCGTGCAGCTGGCCGATACGAATCTTGCGCAGGACCTTGTTGTCGTTGCCCATGACGCCGCCGCCATAGAGCTTGATCTTGACGCGGCCGTCGGTGCGCTCGGAAATTTCCTTTGCGCCCGAACGCATGTCACGCATCCATTGCGAATTCTCGGGGGCTACGGTCGCGAGCTTGAAGGTCTCGGCCGCCAACGGGCTTGCCGCAAAGGCCGCCGCGAGAACGAGAGCGGCGCGAAAAAGCTGTTTCATGGTCTCCGCCTCCCTGGCGTAGATCGTGTGACACCGATGCCCAAAGACCGGTGATGTCGCGGTTATGTTACCGAGCAGTTCGTGACCAAAAGGTGAACGGATGCCCGTTTTCGGCCTGTTGCGCAAGCGCCACATAAGCGCCCGCACGTGCTTCAGAAATAGTCCTTCCCGGACTCCAGAAGTTCCCGCGCGTCGCGCTTGGCCAGTGTATTAGTCAGTGTCAGTCCGGGCGCTTCTGTCTCGGCAGCCAGCACTTCTTCGAGCAGCCGATCGTGCAATTCCTGCTCGTAGAGCAAACGAGCGTAGCCGCGTGCGTATTCCACCTTGACCGAAAGGTCACGACCCCGCGTGAGATCGATGGCGCGCTCAAAGTAGACCTTTGCACGCTCAGGCTCACCGCCCAGCGCCGGCGGGCGCAACGAATTCAGAATCCCGAGGTAGTTGTAGAACGTGCCGAGCTCGGCGTCGTCCTCAATGTAAGGCAACACCGCGAGGATCAACGACTCCACGAACGGCAAACGCGCCAACGCGCCCCAGTCATCGGAGTTGGCGCGGATATAGGCCAGCGAGGCCACGGCATATGCCGACGCCGCGTAGGCGTGATCGTCATCGAGTTTTTCGAGTGACGCTTCGAAGGTTTCGAAATCCGATGTGGGCCAGTCGCACGCGCGCTTGTATTCGAGGCAGATAGCTCGCTCGCCGTAATTGCGCGCACGGCGTGTGAGCACCCTGGCGCGCTCGGGGTCGTCCGCAAATACGACACCGTAGGCCGCGTAGAGCCCGGACGCCGCAGCCAGCACCTGCGGGTTGTCAGGATCCGACTCGAGCAGACTGTCGAGAAGCAGCAAGTAAGACGGTGCGCCGTCGCGCACGATACCCGGATCAGGCTGATTGAATACGGCCTGCCCAAGGTTGTCAGCGAAGTCGCTGGCCGCACCAGAAATGAAACTGCCGCAGCCGGCGACGAGGCCTGCTGCGGCAATCAGTGCGAGCAACTTGTAAATGCGCGATGTCGTGCGCATGTCGGTCCTCGTCTCTAAGGCGTCATTGCAAGCCGCCTCTGTCACTGCGAGCCCCCGAAGCGGGCGTGGCAACCTCTCGACGCCATCGTGACGTTTAAGAGATCGCCGCGGCTGCTTCGCAGCCGCGCGATGACGGCAACGCGCAAAGCACGTCGGCCGTCAGATTTTCTCTTTGATGCGTGCTTTCTTGCCCGTCAGGCCGCGCAGGTAGTAGAGCTTTGCGCGACGGACGTCGCCGCGACGTTTCACGGTGATGCCACCGATCATGTTGCTGTGTGTCTGGAAAACACGTTCGACACCTTCGCCGTGCGAGATTTTGCGCACCGTGAACGAGCTGTTGATGCCGCGGTTCTTCTTGGCGATAACGACGCCTTCGAACGCCTGCAGGCGTTCGCGGTCGCCTTCACGGACGCGAACCTGGACGACGACGGTGTCGCCGGGGCCAAATTCGGGAACATCCGATTTCAGCTGCTCGGCGTCGAGCTCTGCGATGATCTTGTTCATGTCACTTTCCTAAGCACGCCCGTGCGTGCGCCATGCCTTGCCTAATCCTCAGACCCAGCTTCGAGCTCGGCCCTGAATGCCTCGAGCAATCGCTCGTCTTCTTCCGACAGCGTGACCTGCGCCAGCAGGTCGGGGCGCCGCTGCCAGGTGCGTCCCAGCGACTGTTGGCGTCGCCAGCGCGCAATGGCTGCGTGGTCACCCGACAGCAGTACTGCCGGCACCTCGCGACCCGCCACGTTGGGCGGCCGCGTGTAGTGCGGGCAGTCGAGCAACCCGTCCGAAAACGAATCCTCAGCTGCCGACGCGTCGTGGCCGAGTACCCCCGGCAGCAAACGCGCCACACTGTCGATGACCGCCATGGCGGCCACCTCGCCCCCGCTGAGCACAAAATCACCCAGCGACAGCTCTTCGTCCACTTCAGCCTCGACGATCCGCTCGTCCAGACCTTCGTACCGCCCCGCTACGAGCACAAGGCCCGGCAGTGCGGCGAAACGCTCAGCGGTGGCCTGTGTGTAAGGCCGGCCCTGCGGGCTCAGCAATACACACGGCGCGCCGGGCGCCGCTTCCCGCGCCGCGCGTATGGCCGCGACGACAGGTTCAAACTTCATGACCATGCCCGGCCCGCCACCAAAGGGGCGGTCGTCCACGGTCCGGTGCGCGTCCTCCGTAAAGTCGCGCGGGTTGATGCACGCCAGGTCAACGACACCGTTCTGCACCGCCCTGCCCATCACACCGTACTCACCGACGGCCGTGACGCGCTCCGGAAACAACGTCACACAGCGGACGCGGTAACCGTTCATTCTGTCTCGGCGTCCGCCCTGGCCTCGGGCCAGTCGACGGTAATCCGCCCCGGGTCAAGCTCGACACCGCGCACCACGCGCTCCCACGCGAAGGGCACAAGAATCTCGCCACCCGCCGAGCACTTAATGACCATGACGTCATCCGCACCCGTCTCGAGCAGGTAGTCCACGGTGCCGATCGCGCCGGCCTCAATGTCGACCACCTCGAGCCCCACCAGGTCGTCCCAGTAAAACTCACCTTCATCCGTTGCCGGTAACGCCGAACGCGCCACCTGCAAGGCCGTGCCGTGCATCGCGAGTGCCGCATCGCGGTCATCGCAGCCGGCGAAGCGACCGACAAGACCTTTGCCCTGGGGCCGGCCCTCGATCAGTCGCAGTGTCTTACCCTGTCCCGTCGTGAACTCACGAAACCCGAGCAGGTTTTCGCGCGGTGCCGTAAACGAGAAGAGCTTCACCCAGCCCTTGACGCCGTAGACACCACGCACCTCGCCCACCGTTACCAGCCGTTCGCTCACGGCGAGTTACGGGCGAGGCCCGCCCGATCAGGCCGCCGCAGCGGCCTTGCGGTACTGCTTGACGAGCTGGGCGACCCGGTCCGACGTCTGCGCGCCCTGGCCGACCCAGTGGTCGATGCGCTCGATGTCGAGGCGCAGGCCCTGCTCGGAGCCTTTTGCCATCGGATTGAAGTAGCCCAGACGCTCGATGTAGCGCCCGTCACGACGGTTGCGGCTATCCGTCACTACCACGTGGTAGAACGGCTTTTTCTTGGCCCCGCCGCGGGACAGTCGAATCGTAACCATAATCTCTACGCTCACGCCTCGCGGTGCGAGGCCCTGAAATTCAGTTCAAAAATGCTCTAAGTCACCGAGCGCACTAAGAAAATCGGATGCACGGCCGTTTTCATTGCGCGCACGATAGCGCGCCTGCGCCTGACGTAGCCCGCCATTGTAATGGCTCGGCCTCCTCAGTGGAAGCGCTGCAACACTTTGAATTCGAGGGCTCAGGGCTTCCGGGAATCGCGCCAGCGGCGGAGATCTCCATCAAATCGGCGGAGCGCGTCGCAAGCCTCCTCCGAGCGACGCCGCCGCGTAGCCGCAGTCTTCGCGGAATCCACATGATGAAACAACCCGCGCCGACGCCCCGGCGAGATTGCCAGCCAGGCAGTCATGAGATCCGAATGGGCCTCGAGCGTCTGTGCCAGAGGTTCCGGAGGTGGGACCTCATCGCTGTCGTCATGCCGGAATCGCAGCGTGACCGTGCTGCCCTCGACCACATCGAGCTCGCGGCACAACGCCTTGGACACGATGAAATACCGCCGCCCCTCGCCCGCCGGAATAAAGGCCCCGGAGACAGGGTGATCGTTTACCTCGCCCTCGATGCGAAACCGCGCAAACTGACCAGGCGGAAACGCCACATTGAGTTCGGGTGGCAGAAACAGAACCGAATACCAGATCTTGCGCGACTTCCCCACGCCGTGCCGCTCGATGACAGCCTCAAACTCATGGGGGAAGAAACTCAAAACGTGCTAACGACGCCGCGGCCCACCCGGCGGTAAGCCGCCAGGGCCACCCATACCCTGCATGCCGCGCATGAGGTTCTTCATGCCGCCCTTGGAGACCTTCTTCATCATTCGCTCCATCTGCTGGTGTTGTTTCAGCAGGCGGTTGACGTCCTGGATCTGCTGGCCCGCACCCGTCGCGATGCGGCGTTTGCGTGAACCGTTGATCTTCTTCGGGAAGCGACGCTCATCGGGTGTCATCGAATTGATGATCGCGATCTGACGCCGGATCTGGCGGTCATCGATCTGGTCCTTGAGCGCGGCTGAATTCACCTTGCCCGGGATCGGCAACTTGTCCATGAGCGCACCCAGACCACCCATGTTCTGCATCTGCTCGAGCTGATCCTTAAGATCGCCGAGGTCGAAGCCGCGACCCTTCTTGAGCTTCCTGGCGAGCTTCTCAGCCTTGTTGCGGTCGACCTTTTCCTCGACCTCCTCGACAAGCGACAACACGTCACCCATACCGAGGATGCGCGAGGCCATGCGTTCCGGGTGGAACGCCTCGAGCGCTTCGGTCTTCTCGCCCGTGCCGATGAAGCGGATGGGCTTGCCCGTGACCTCGCGGACCGACAGCGCCACACCGCCGCGCGCGTCGCCATCAGCCTTGGTCAACACCACACCGGTAAGCGGCAACGCCATATCAAAGGCCTGCGCCGACTGCACGGCGTCCTGCCCGGCCATGCTGTCCACGACGAACAGGGTTTCGTGCGGCGTCACGGCCTGATGCACGCGACCCGCCTCGTCCATCATGTCACCGTCGATGTGCAGGCGGCCCGCCGTATCGACGATGAGCACGTCCGCAAACTGACGCCTGGCGTCGTCGAGCGCGCGCGTGGCGATCTTGACGGGGTCTTCGTCAGCCTTTGAATCGTGGAACAGCGCGCCGATTTCGCCGGCCAGCGTGCCCAGCTGCAGAATGGCGGCGGGCCGATGAACGTCGACTGAGACCATCATGACCTTCTTCTTCTCGCGCTCGATGAGCCGACGCGCGAGCTTGGCTGCTGTGGTCGTTTTACCGGCGCCCTGCAGGCCCGCGAGAAAGACAACCACGGGCGGCTGCGCACGCAGGTCGAGCGGCACGGCATCGCCACCGAGCACATTGGCGAGCTCGGTGTGGATGATCTTGATGAACGCCTGGCCCGGCGTAAGGCTTGTAAGGACGGTTTCGCCCAAGGCCTGTTCGCGCACACGCTCGATAAACGGCTTGACGACAGGCAGCGCCACATCAGCTTCGAGCAGCGCCATGCGCACCTGGCGCAGCGTGTCCTTGACGTTGTCCTCGGTGATGCGCCCTTTGCCGGCCAGCGTTTGCGTGGCCCGGCGCAAGCGCTCGGACAGGTTATCGAACATCGGAAGTCCCGCTCAGGAATCAGAGCGGAAAGTGTAACCGAGCGCGGCTCAGATGGTGAGCGCGGTGCCCTGTTCCAGCATGCGTACGTCGCGGCTCGGAATGGCGTCGCGGACCTGGCGCAGGATCGTGTCCTCTTCACCGGGCTTCATGGCCGTGAGCCAGATGTCGGGCTCGTGCTCGAGCTTGATGAGATCAGCAGCCAGCGTGCGCGGGCAGTAATGCCCCGCCGCCTGCGCGAGCTCGGCCTGCTCGTCGGGGAAGCTGACCTCGACGACCAGCGCCTTCAGGTCCGGCAGCGAGTTGAGCAGCGGCCAAAGTGTCGTGTTGGTCGTCGTGTCGCCCGACACGGCGAATACGCCGTCGGCGTGACTGATGCAATAGCCCTGGGCGGGCACCGTGTGGCGCACATCGATCGCGTGGAACAGACGGTTGTCGATATTGACGGCCTGGCCCGGTCCCAGCGTCTCGTATCGAAGCACGGGCTGGTGGACGTCGGGCAGCTGTGCGAAATCAGGCCAGATCTCCCAGTTGAAGATGTGCTTCTGAATCGTCTCAAGCGTCTCCGCCCGGCCGTAGATCACAAGCGGGTCGCCGATGCGCGCATCGAAGATTGAGTCAATCAGAAACGGCAGCCCGGCAATGTGGTCCAGGTGCGCGTGCGTGAGCAGCACATGACGGATCTTGCGCAGGGACTCGAGCGGCAGATCGCCGACGCCAGTGCCTGCGTCGAGCAGCACGTCGTCGTCGATGAGCATCGCTGAGGTGCGCGCACCCCCGCCGATACCACCGCTGCAACCGAGTATTCTGACCTGCATAACCACAGCCTGAGCCCCTGATGGGCGGGAGTCATTCCCGTACTTATGACAGTGCGACCGCGAAAAAGTGGCGTCAGGACAGACTTACCAAGCCGCAATGCATATGAGATTATTTCCGTTAGGGCGCGACGTTAGGGCGTCCGGTACGGAGTTTCTGTGTTTGCCTTCACAATTTTTGCGGCCTATGGCGCAGCCGGCGCAGCACTCACGCTGGGCGGCGCCCCCAACGAAGACGGCGAACCCCAGCGCCCGGGCGGCAATGTCATGCTGGGCGTGCTGTTTGCGCTCGTCGCCTCCCATGGGGGCTGGCTCACGCACTCCGTGCTCATGAACCCGGCCCACGGGCTCGATTTTGCGGACGTGGTCAGCGTGATCGCCTGGCTGCTCGCAGCCATTGGTCTGTTTGCCTCGCTGCAGAGGGGCTTCCAACTCGTGGGCGGGATCGTCATGTTGCTGGCAGCCATCATGATGGCTGTGCCCGCGTTCTGGCACGATCCGACGAACGCGAACCCGCTCAGCTGGCAGATCAAGTTGCACGCGGTGCTCTCACTGGTCGCCTACAGCTTCCTGATCGCGGGCGCTGTGTTGGCCGGGGCCTCGATGCTTCAGGACAACATGCTGCGCCGGGCCAAGGTGACCCGACTCTCAACGCTGCTGCCGCCACTCATGGCCACGGAACGCTTCCTGGCCACATTGACGGCTTCAGGCTTTGTCTTCCTGTTGCTGGCCATCGTTTCAGGCTTCGTTTTCGTTGATAACCTGTTTGCGCAGCACCTCATGCACAAGACGGTGCTGTCGATTCTGGGCACGATCATATTTGGAGCTTTGGTCATCGGTCGGCTGGCGGCAGGCTGGCGAGGACGGCGTATGCTCCAGCTTTACCTGGCGGGCTTTGCGCTGCTGATTCTGGCCTACTTCGGCAGCAAGTTCGTACTCGAGGTCTTGCTCGGCGAAAGCTGGGGTTAGTTCGACACGGCATTGACAGCGTGGCACCCGGCGTTTTTACTCCGTTAGAGCAAGGCTGCGCCCAAGGGAGGATTCTGCGCGTTGGACGACGTCCCGCTTAGCGCCCTGTATACCATCGTCGGTGTCCTGATCGTTTGCTCGGCGTTCTTCTCGAGCTCCGAGACTGCTCTCATGAGTCTCAACCGCTACCGGTTGCGCCATCGCGCGCGTTCGGGTGTTCGTTCTGCGCGTCTCGCCGAGGCGCTGCTTGAGAAGCCGGACCGGCTCATCGGACTCATCCTGCTCGGTAACAACATCGTCAACCTGTCTGCGGCGTCTCTGACCACAATCATCGCCTTACGACTCGGTGGCGAAGCAGCGCTGGCCGTCGGAACAGGCATCCTCACCTTTGTCGTCCTGATCTTTGCCGAGGTCGCACCCAAGACGATGGCCGCCCTGCACCCCGAGCGCATCGCCATGCCCGCGGTCTACATCTACTACCCGCTGCTCAAGGTGGCCTACCCGCTGGTTTGGCTGACCAATCTGATCGCCAACGGCGTACTGCGCGTCTTCGGTGTGCGCTCGAGCGACGTCGACGGCCACGCGCTGAGCCACGAAGAACTGCGTACGGTGGTTAACGAAGCCGGCGCGCTCATTTCACGTAAATACCGAACCATGCTCACGGGCATCCTCGACCTCGAAAAGGTCACCGTTGACGACGTCATGGTGCCGCACAACGACGTGGTCGGTATCGATCTCGACGACGACATCGACGAGATCGCAAAGCTCATCGAAAAGAGCGAGCACACGCGGCTGCCCGTTTACGAGGACAACATCGACCAGATTGTCGGCGTTCTGCACATGAAGAGCCTCGTGCGCAAAGCAAAGGTCGAGCTCACCAGGGACATGATCCGAAGCCTCGTGCGCGAGCCGTACTTCGTACCCGAAGGCACGCCGCTCTCGACGCAGCTCGTGCAGTTCCAGAAGCGAAAAGCGCGGCTCGCACTCGTGGTCGACGAGTACGGCGACATCCAGGGCATGGTCACGCTCGAGGACATCCTTGAAGAGATCGTGGGCGAGTTCACCACCGACCCGGGCGACGACCCGCACGCTGTGCGCCAGGATGGCGATACGTGGGTCGTGCAGGGTTCCGTGAACGTGCGCGAGCTCAACCGTCAGCTGGGATGGGAATTGCCCACCGATGGCGCCAAGACGCTCAACGGGCTCGTGCAGGAACAGCTCGAGACGATTCCGGCTGCGGGCACAGCCTTCACGCTCGACCAGTACTCGATTGAAGTGATTGACGCCAATGACAACATGGTCGTCGAGGCGCGACTGAGTGAGGGCGAAGGCGTTAGCTGAACGCGGCGTCGAGCGCCTGCTCGAGGTGCGTCACGGACGGCACCTCGAGGCCCTCGATGGCGCGACGCGGTCGGTTCGCCTTGGGCACGATCGCACGCGTGAAGCCTTGCTTGGCCGCCTCGCGCAGCCGCTCTTCGCCGTAGCGCACGGGTCGAACCTCGCCGGCCAATCCGAGCTCGCCAAATGCCACGAGCCGCTGGTCGAGCGGCCGATCCCGAAAACTCGACACCGATGCGAGCAGTGCCGGCAGATCGCCCGCCGTCTCGTGGATGCGAATCCCGCCGACGACATTCACGAAGACGTCCTCGCCCGCCATCGACAGGCCGCCGTGACGCTGCAACACGGCCAACAATAGTGAGAGCCGGTTCTGGTCGAGACCCTGCGCGAGTCGCCGCGGGTGGCCCAGCGCATCGGCCACGAGCGCCTGCACTTCGATGAGCAACGGTCGGCTGCCCTCCCAAGTGACCGTAACGAGACTGCCAGCCACCGGGCGGCTGTCGCGCGACAGAAAAATCGCGGACGGATTGGTGACCTCGTGGAAGCCATCGTGCTGCATCGAGAACATACCCATCTCGCTGGCGGCACCGAACCGATTCTTGACGGCCCGCACGAGGCTGTAACGACTGCCCGGGTCACTCTCGAAGTACAGCACCGTGTCGACCATGTGCTCGACGACACGCGGGCCCGCAATGGTGCCTTCCTTCGTAACGTGGCCCACGACAAACACGGCCGTGCCCGTCGACTTGGCACAGCGCGTCAGCGCGCCCACGCATTCGCGCAGCTGCGCGACGGCACCCGGCGCCCCTGTCTGATTTTCGGCCACGAGCGTCTGCATGGAATCCACCACGAGTACGCCTGCGCGCTCGGCCGAAGCCGTGGCGATGATGGCTTCGACGCCCGTTTCGGCCAGCAGCGTGAGGCCGGCATCGCCAACACCCAGGCGGCGCGCGCGTGCCGCGACCTGCTGCACGCTTTCCTCGCCTGTGACGTAGAGCACACCCGAATCTGAGGCCAGTTTCGCGGCCACCTGCAGCAGCAGCGTGGACTTGCCCACGCCCGGGTCGCCGCCCAAAAGCACCACGGCACCCGGAACGACGCCACCGCCCAGGACACGATCGAACTCGCCGAAGCCCGTCGCAAGACGTCGTGTCGCGTCGCCACCATCGGCCGCAACCTCAGCCAGCCGCGCCACGGCGCGCTCCCCGGCGTAGCCGCCGCGACGCCCGCCGGATGCCACAGCGAGCGCCGGGGTCATTTCCTCGAGCGTGTTCCACTCGCCGCACTCGGCGCACTGGCCCTGCCATTTGGGTGCGACCGCGCCGCAGTCGCGACACACGTAGCGCGGGGATTTTTTCGCCATGTGAACTCCGTCACACCGGACAGTGTGATTTACCAGAATACGTGAAACTGCTACTTACTTCGCAGTAAGTTCCTGCTTTGCTTCCTAAACTTCGCAACGTTTATGAAGTCGCTGCTCAACATGACACTGGGTCGCCAGATCCAGCTCGCGGTCTGCGTGTTCGTGCTGCTCCCGGCTACGCTGGCGTATGGCCCCATGAGCGGGACCTTCGACCGCATCGACCTGGTGCTTCGCTCGGCCACCACGCCGTCGGCGGTCATTTCCGCCCAGGACGTGCCCGCCGTCGTCGACATCGGCTCGGGCGACGCAGAAGTCTACACGGCGTTGCTCGGTCGTATGGACCGGGCGGCGAGTGTCACCGTCGTCGACGTCCTCGACATGGCCGACCCGGCCCTGGTCGAGGCTATCCGCTACAACGGCGCCACCTACGTCACCGATGCCGTCACGGCCGAGGGCCAGGGCAGCACGGCACCCGTGCGCGCCGCAGCGCGCGGCATCGGCCATGCGAGTCTGCCGGACACTGCGGCCGAACGTCACGATGGACTCGCCGCCTGGCGGCTTTCAGGCACGCAGATGCGCGCCAGCGCCGCGCTGCTGCCGCTGCTGGCCGACCCAAGCTGGCGGGAGCGCAACCAACAGATCCAGACGCGACCCGATCTTTCGATCATCGCCAAGCGCCTGCCCCCTGTGGACGTGCTCGACGTCAACACGGTGCTCGCTGAACCCGAAGAGACGACCAACGCGCGTTTCAACGGCAAACACATTTTCGTAGGCTCCACCCAGCAGCGCGATGACGCACTGGGCGGCGGTGCGCTCAAACGCTTCGCGAGTTTCCATGCCGCGCTCGCCGGCAGCGAGACCCTGACGCGCCCCGACTGGGCCGACACCGCCGGCTGGCTGTTCATCGCACTCGGCACCTTCATGCTCGTGTCGGTGATGTGGCGCGAGTCACGCCGCGTCATCGCGTCGGTTGGCGCCACCGTGATCATCGTCGCGCTGGGCACACAGTGGCTGCTGGCGCACTACTTCGCCTTCCAGGTCGACGTGGCCCGCAGCGGCGTCGCGGTACTGGCCGGGTTCCTCGTCTGCTTCGTCATGACTCCCGACCGCAAGTCGAATCGCCGCGAGAGCTTCCGGGCCGGTCTGCGCTACCTGCGCGCGGGTCGCCTCGACGCCGCATTCGGCGTGTTCCAGACCTGCGCGCCGCACGCCTCGCTCATGCCAACACTCTACAAACTCGCCATCGCGTTCGAGAAGGAAGGCCAACCCGAGCAGTCGCGCGCCGTGTTTTCCTACATGGCCCGCCGCGACAAGGGCGCAGCCCCGGAAACCTCGGGCACCAGCCCCGCGCTGCGCCGAGGCAACAATGCGGTGCCTGATGCGATCCCCGAGATGCTCGACCGCTACGAAGTGCTGCGCCCGCTGGGCAAAGGCGCCATGGGCGGGGTTTTCCTGGGCCGAGACCCGCGCATCAACCGGCTCATCGCCCTCAAGATCGTGTCTTTCAAGGATATCGACGACGAAGGCGCCCGCGTAGCCGCCCGGGCGCGGTTCTTCCAGGAAGCTGAATCCGCGGGCCGCCTGACCCATCCGGCCATTACGGCCGTGTACGACTCGGGTGAGGTCGACGGCCTGGGCTACATCGCTATGGAGTACGTGCCTGGCGAGCAGCTCAACCACTTCACCAAGCCGGATGACCTGCTGGACCCGCTCATCGTGTTCCGCGCCATGATCCGAGTGGCCGAGGCGCTGCACTACGCCCACGCCGAGCATGTCGTGCACCGGGATATCAAGCCCGACAACCTCATTTTCGATGCCGCGACGGAGTCTCTGAAGATCACCGACTTCGGCGTCGCCAAGCTTGTCGACGCCGAACGCACCCAGACGGGCATCGTGCTCGGCACGCCCTCCTACATGTCTCCCGAGCAGGCGCGCGGCGATGACATCACGGGAAGTTCCGACCTGTTTTCACTTGGTGTTACCCTATACGAATTACTTACAGGGGATGTGCCGTTCCGTGGCAAGTCGATCGCCGAACTGATGTCGGCCATTGATAATAAAGCACCACGACCGGTCACCGAACTGCGTCCGGATCTGCCTGACGGAATCGACGCGTTCATGGAAAGGGCGCTGGCGAAACAGCCAGAAAACCGCTTTGCGGATGGAAACGAGATGGCTTTTGCACTGCGCGAGTGCACCTCGCGGTATTTCGTTCGCGCGGTCAACGCCTGAGCCTGCTTGATCATGACGCTCAAGGGCAAAATCCAGTTCTCCGCGGTCACCGATGCCGGCCGCGTGCGCGAGCACAACGAGGACGCCATCGCCACCAACTCCGATGCGGGGTTGCTCGTCCTGGCTGACGGCATGGGCGGCTACAACGCGGGCGAAGTCGCCAGCGGTATCGCGGTGAAGACGGTGCACGGGCTCCTCTCGGACGCGGTCATGCGCGAGAAGCGCGGTGACATCGAGACCACCACAGGCTTCATGCGCCAATCGATCGCACTGCGCGACGGCGTGCGCCGGGCCAACAAGATCATCCACCAGACGGCGCAGAGCCAGCCCCAGTGCGAGGGCATGGGCACCACAATCGTGTGTGCGTTGTTCTGGGACAACCGTGTGTCCGTGGCCCATGTGGGCGATTCCCGTATGTACCGGCTGCGGGATGGCGAGCTGACCCAGATCACGCTCGACCACTCGCTGCTTCAGGAACTCGTTGACCGGGGCTTCTACTCCGAGGAAGAGGCCCAGCGCTCAACCAATCGCAATTATGTGACACGCGCATTGGGCGTCGAAGCCCAGGTTGAGGTAGAAATTCAGGAATCAGCGGTTCAGGTGGGCGACATCTACCTGCTGTGTTCGGACGGTTTGCCCGACATGGTGGAAGATGAAGACATCCATTTAACCATAAGCACGTTTAGTGATAACCTTGAAACTGCTTGTAAACAGTTGGTTTCACTAGCAAATGAGCACGGCGGCCGGGATAATATCTCGGTGATGCTGGCGAGAGTAACGCAGGAGTTCCCGGCGAAACGGGGTCTGCTGAGCCGTTTGGGCAAGATGTTCGGCAAATAACCGGGCTCTGCCAGGGATGCAATTGGGGCGTTCGCACGCTGTGGCGTACGTTGTAAAAACCTAAGACAAAGTGAAACGACTATGGCACGGCTGGTCCTAAGCCTGGGTGATCAGGTACTCGCCGAGTACAACATGACCAAGGAGCGCTACACGATTGGGCGCCTCCCGGACAACGATGTACGCATCGACAATCCGTCGGTCAGCGGGCACCACTGCCTGATCATCAACATCCTCAACGACTCGTTCCTTGAGGATCTGAACAGTACCAACGGCACCTACGTGGGCGGCAAGCTCATCAAGAAGCACGCGCTGCAAAACGGCGACACGATCACGATCGGTCACCACCAGCTGCGCTACGTGGACAGCCAGGCTGCGGACCCCGAGCAGGAAGAGTTCGAGAAGACCATGGTCATCTCGCAGACGCGCCCCGACCCGGCCAAGATCCAGGCTGCGGCAGAGGCGCTGGAGCGCGCCGCAGGCGGCAGTGACAACGTTAAGGGCGACGATGACGCCGACGATGCTGAAGACGTGGCGCAGGCCACCTCGGCTGTCGACTCGACGTCGGCCGTCGATGCCACCTCGGCGATCACCGAAGCCATCGACAAGCCTTCAGCCCTGCCAACGGCCAAGTTGCAGGTGCTCTCGGGCAACTTCGCAGGCCGCGAACTGGAGCTTCAGAAAGCGCTGACCACGCTGGGCCGCCCCGGCGTCCAGGTGGCCGCGATCACGCGCCGCTCAGAAGGCTTCTTCATTGTTCACGTCGAAAGTGGCGAAGGCCACAAGGCGCCCAAGGTCAACGGCGATGAGCTGTCGGGCCAGGCGCGCAAACTCGAGGACAACGATGTGGTCGAGCTCGCGGGTGTGAAGATGGGCTTCTACCGCACCTGAGGCCCCGCCGTGGCGGCGCCTGCCGCCGCAATGCCACCTAGCGGTAGACGCGCGTGACGCGTTCACTAACGCGCGTGACGAGTTCGTAGGCGATCGTGTCGCAGGCTTGCGCTATCGCCTCCGCCGGCAAACCCGCACCCCAGAGGCGAACCGTGCTGCCCACGTGCGCATCGGGCACCTGCGTGACGTCGATACCCAGCATGTCCATGGACACGCGCCCAGCGATCCCCGCAGCCTGCCCATCCACGAGCACGGGTGTGCCGTCGGGCATGCGCCGGGGATAGCCGTCGCCATAGCCTGCAGCCGCAATGCCAAGCCGCATGGGACCCTTTGCAGTGTAGCGCCCCCCATAGCCCACGCGGTCTCCGGCCTCGAGGTCTCGGACCGCAATCAGCCGCGTCTCGAAGTCCATGACCGGCTTCAGGCCGAGTGACTCGGCGGCGACGCCTCCGAATGGCGAGATGCCATACAAGGCAACACCTGGGCGAATCCAGTCGCTCGCGGGCGGCACATCCGCACCCAGCGCTTCCGCGCGCAGGGCCGCTGGTGAATTCGCGAGGCTCACAACGCCGTCAAAACGGGCGAGGCGCGCCTCCAGTCGTTTGCGTTGTTCAGCGAGCTGCGCGCCGTCTTCGGCGTCGGCACTCGCGTAGTGACTCATGAGACGAAGCTCGGCCACCTGTGGCAGATCGCGCAACGCACGCTCCGCGTCATCCAGTGCCGCCACCGGGAAGCCAAGCCGGTTCATGCCGGTATCGACCTTGAGCCACACGGTGAAGCGCGCATCGGCGCGGTGCGCGGCGAGCAGCGCAATCTGCTCGGGCGTGTGTACGACAAGCTCGCAGCCCAGTGCATCTGCTGTGGCCATGCCGGGCGCGTCGAACACGCCTTCGAGCAATACGATGTCCGTGTCAACGCCCGCCGCCCGCAACGCCTCGGCTTCCTCGGGCCGCGCCACGGCCAGGCTGTCGGCACCGGACAGTGCACGCGCCACCTCGACGAGCCCGTGCCCATAGGCGTTGGCTTTGACCATAGCCATGACACACGTGTCAGGTCGTGCGGCGCGAACAACGCCCAGGTTGTGACGGAGGTGGTCGCGGTGGATGACCGCGCTGGCCGCAAAGCTCACGGGGACTCGCGGCGGCTCAGAACGCGCCGACGTCCTGCCCGTAGGCGTCGGGTACCCAGTTCTCGAACTTGGTGTACTTGCCGACGAAGGTCAGCGGGAACTCGCCAATGGGGCCGTTACGCTGCTTGGCGATGATGATGTCGGCCACGCCCTTGCGTACGGTTTCCTTGTCGTAGACCTCTTCGCGGTAGATGAAGCAAATGAGGTCGGCGTCCTGTTCGATGGCGCCCGACTCACGCAAGTCGCTCATCACGGGCTTCTTGTCGGTGCGTTGCTCCACGGAGCGGTTGAGCTGCGAAAGCGCGATCACGGGCACCTCGAGCTCACGGGCGAGCGCTTTCAGGGAGCGCGAGATCTCCGAGATCTCTGTCGTTCGGTTTTCGGCTGTACCGGGCACCTGCATCAGCTGCAAGTAGTCGACAACGATGAGGCCCAGCCCGTGCTCGCGCTTGAGTCGACGGGCCCTCGCGCGGACTTCCGTCGGCGACATGGCGGGCGTGTCGTCGATGAAAATGGGCGCATCGGACATGAGCTGCACTGCCGTATTGATGCGGTCCCAGTCCTCCTGTGGGAACTGGCCCGTGCGCAGGTGCGTCTGGTCGACGCGCCCCAACGAGGAAATCATGCGAAAGGCCAGCTGCTCCGAGCTCATCTCCATCGAATAGATGGCTGTAGGCTGGCGGCTGCCGATGGCCGCAGCCTCGGCAATGTTCACAGCGAAGGTGGTCTTACCCATCGAAGGGCGGCCCGCAACGATGACGAGATCACCGGGCTGCAGGCCCGCCGTCATCTTGTCGAACTCGGTCCAGCCCGTGGACAGCCCCGTGATGTCGCCACCACTTCTGTGTCGCTCGTCGAGCTGGTCGATGACATCCGGCAGGATGCTCTTGACCGCGGAAAACCCGCCTTTACGCGAACCGGCTTCAGCAATCTCAAAGACAAGGCGCTCGGCCTCGTCGAGCAGCTCAATGGCACGCCGGCCCTCGGGCTCAAACGCAGCGCCCGCGATCTGGTTGCCGGCGCCGATGAGGCTTCTGAGAATTGACCGCTCACGCAAGATCTGCGCGTAGGCGAATACGTTGGCCGCTGTGGGCGTGTCGTTGGCCAGCATGGCCAGGTAGTCAAGCCCGCCGCATTCGGCGAGATTGCCCTGGTTCTCCAGATGCTCGGAAAGCGTGACCACGTCGCAGGGCTGGCGCCGCTCGATGAGCGCGCCGATGCCCGCGAAGATGAGGCGGTGGTCGGGGCGATAGAAGTCTTCAGCCGTGAGCGTGTCGGCAACCTTGTCCCACGACTGGTTGTCGAGCATGAGCCCGCCGAGCACGGACTGCTCGGCTTCGATCGAGTGTGGCGGCACGCGCAAGGCGTGCTCGTCACGTTCGCTGAGCTCTACCGCGTTGACCATCCCCGGACCGGGTCGAGCCCGATCAGCCCTCCTGGGCGACGACGACCACAGTGGCCGTCACGTCGACGTCGGCGTGCAAGTGCAGGCCGATTTCGTGCTCACCCGTTTCACGGAACGCACCTTCGTCCGTCAGGCGGATTTCGGAGCGCTCGATGGGCAGGTCGGCCGTGTTGAAGGCTTCCGCGATGTCGATCGTACCGATCGAACCGAACAGCTTGCCTTCGGCGCCAACCAGGGCCGGGATTTCGACGCGGGCGCCTTCGAGCGTTTCGGCACGCGACTTGGCCGCGGCCAGCTCTTCGGCAGCCTTGGCTTCTAGCTCCGCGCGGCGCGCTTCGAACTCAGCCAGGTTAGCCGGCGTGGCCAGCGTGGCTTTGCCCTGCGGCAGCAGGAAATTACGGCCGTAGCCCGGCTTGACGGTGACCTTGTCACCGATACCGCCCAGGTTCTCGACCTTTTCGAGCAGAATGACTTCCATCGTTTCTTCCTCTCGCGCCGTAGCGCTTTTCTTCAGCGCGCCTGCCCCCGGGGGGCGACGCGAACCATATTAAACCAGGCGTCGACGTAACCGGCGACGCAAACGAGCATGACCGCAAACGGGTTGCCCAACAGTGTGGTGGCCAGCACGCCGTAAAACACGACAAGTGACCACTCCGGCCAATCAAAACGCTGACGTAGCCAGTGCATCAGCGCACAACCGTGCAGCCCGAACGCCAGCAGCAGCACGATGGCCGCGTTGGCACCGGGCACCCAGCCCGCGAACGAGCCGACTACCGCCAGCAGCACGAGCGCTGCGGCCAGTGCGCGACCCAGGTTGAGGTCACGAAACCGGCCAAACCGGGCCCGGCCCTTGTCAGTAGCGTGATCCCACATGGCGTAGCCACCCAGAATCGAAACGGCCAACGCGACGAAGGCCCAGCCCGCTGCCACGCCCGACATGTACTGCGCGATGAGCGTCACGCCTTCGCTGACTTCCTGGTCGCTCAGCTGCGAGAGCTGCGTACCACTCTCGCGAGCCGAGGCCAGCAGGTACTCGATCGCGTTCGTCCAGTATGCTGTCACATCGTCCACGGCCACGTAGAACGCCACCAGGACTCCCACAATGGCCAGTAACGAGGCCTGCAACGCCAACGTCAGCGACCCGGTGCGGCCCAGCACGGTAGCCATCAACATGGCCAGTGTGAGCGATACGCCAGCTGACACGAGGTAGACGAGCGCGATCGGGTCCGGATTGGCTATGACCTGAATCGCGCCAACAATGCCCCAGCCGCCCGCGATCCAGGGCAATGCCGCCATCGGACCAAACTGCAGCACGCCCGCCACGGCGATCATCGGTGCCATGAAATTGAGCAGCGGCACGATGAGCAGAAACGCTACGGCCAGGGTCAGCCGGTGACGTGACTGCAGCACCCAGACAGCGAGCTGCTTCAGCATGGGCCGATGGCGTCGCGGCGCGACGCGATCAGTGACGGTCGGTGTAGGGCAGCAGCGCCAGGTAACGCGCGCGCTTCACCGCGGTCGCGAGCTGACGCTGGTAGCGCGCCTTCGTGCCCGTGATGCGGCTCGGTACGATCTTGCCCGTTTCTGTGATGTAGGCCTTGAGCAGATTCAAATCCTTGTAGTCGATCTGATCGATGCCTTCGGCGGTGAAACGGCAGTACTTGCGACGACGTGAGTAACGGCTCATGCGCTGGCCTCCTCGGTTTCGGTTGCTTCAGCGGCAAGCGCTTCATCTGCAGGTGCTTCTTCGGCGGCTGCTTCTTCAGCGGCCGCTTCTGCAGGCGCTTCGCCTTCACCCTGCTCGGCTTCGCGGGCGCGCGCTTCTGCAGCCGCTTTCGCTTCGCGGCGGCGCGCGGTCTCGCGCTCTTTGGCTTTCTCGTCTTCAACGGCCTTGGCCATGGGCGAGGCTTCGCTGACGGCGTCGTCGACGCGCATGATCAGGTGACGGAGAACGGCGTCATTAAATTTGAACGCGCCTTTGATCTCGTCGATCGTCGGCTGATCGCATTCGACGTTCATGAGCAGGTAGTGCGCCTTGTGCACCTTGTTGATGCTGTGCGCGAGCTGGCGACGGCCCCAGTCTTCCTGGCGGTGGATCGCGCCACCGGCGTCCGAGATGAGCTTGCCGTAGCGCTCGAGCATGCCGGGCACCTGTTCGCTCTGGTCAGGGTGGACCAGAAACACGATTTCGTAGTGTCTCAAAAGAGGCTCCTTACGGGTTCGCCACCCGCTTCACGGTGTGGCAAGGAGTGAGCCTGCAACGCTGCCGCTGACTGCGACGACGCGCGCAAACCCCCAGATTGTGTCGATGTCGCCCGGGCCTGGCCCCGACGAGCCGCGCATTGTAGTCCGGCCGGGGGTGGCCCGGCAAGCGATTCAGCCGGCTTCTGTGCGCTGCCGAACGGCCTCGAACAGACAGATCCCTGTGGCCACCGAAACATTGAGACTCTCGACCTGCCCGGCCATGGGCAGGCGCACGCTGGCGTCACAGCGTTCGGCCAGCTCAGTCGCGACCCCAATATCCTCAGCGCCCAGGACTAAAGCGGCAGGGCCCGTGAAGCGGGCCGACCAGATCGGAGTCTCGGACTGGTCGCTGGTGGCCGTGCGGACCACGCCATATTCGCCGAGCCAGTCCAGCGTGCGGGCCAGCGAGGGCACCACCACGAGCGGCACCAGTTCGGCGGCACCACTGGCCACCTTGCGCGCCGCCGGGGTCAACGGCGCCGATCGGCGCTTGGGCACGATCACGGCCATGACGCCGGCCGCCTCGGCCGTGCGCAGGCAGGCACCCAGGTTGTGCGGGTCCTGCACACCGTCGAGCAAGAGCAGCAGCGGCGCCCCGCCCTCGCCTAGCGTCGCTTCAATCTGACTGCGCAGGCCCGCCTCATCGAGCGGTTGCAGATCGGCGAACTCAGCTACGACCCCCTGATGCGTGGTGCCTTTGGCCATGTCGTCGAGGCGGCGATTGCGCACTCGCTGCACCGCCACACCTGCAGCCTTGGCCGCTTCGGTCAGCTCGAGCAAGCGCGGGTTCTTGACCCGTTCATCGACATACACGCGCCGCAGCTTGTCGGGCATGGTGTCGACGAGCCGTGCCACGGCGTGAATGCCGGCGCTGTAACGGGAGTGCGCCATCAGCGACGGCCGCGGCGGCCTCCACGGCGGGCCGCGTCGTCGCGCTTGCCCCCAAAGGCCGGGTGATGATCGTAAAGCACGAAGTCGATCTGCCGGGTCTCGAGATCGACGCGGTCGACAATGACCTCGACGCTGTCGCCCAGCGTGTAGGACTGACCCGTGCGGCTGCCCACGAGGCGCTGTCGCTCGGGCTCGTGCTCGTAGTAGTCATTGCGCAGGCTCGACACGTGCACGAGACCGTCCACCTGCAGCTCGCCGAGCTGCACAAACAGGCCAAAGTGCGTCACGCCCGAGATAATGCCCTCAAAGCGTCCGCCCAGGTGCTTTTGCATGTACTGACATTTGAGCAGTGCCTCGACTTCACGCGTGGCGTCCTCGGCCCGCCGTTCGCGTTCCGAGGTGAGCTTGCCGAGCTGCTGCATACGGTCGGCGCTGTAGCCGTAGGCGCGCGCCTTGCCACCGCTGGTCATGTGACGGATCGCCCGGTGCACGAGCAAGTCCGGGTAACGGCGAATCGGCGAGGTAAAATGCGCGTACTGATCGAGCGCCAGGCCAAAGTGGCCGATGTTGTCAGGCGTGTACTCGGCGTGCGCGAAGGTGCGCAGCAACGCCATATTGATCGCGTAAGCGTCGGGACGGTCCTGCACAGACGCCATGAGATTGCGCAACACACTGGGCTTCGGGTGTGCCGCATGCGGCACCTTGAAACCGAGCCCCACCATGTAGGCGCGAAACTCCTCGAAGCGCTCCTCGTCGGGCTTGGCGTGCACGCGAAACAGCGCCTGCACCTTTCTGCGTGTGATGAATCGTGCAGCCTCCACGTTCGCCGCGATCATGCACTCTTCAATGAGACGATGCGCGTCGTTGCGCGGCGCCGAAATGATGCGCTGCACGTCGCCGGCGTCATCAACGCGGATACGAAGTTGTGGCAGGTCGAGTTCGATGGCGCCGCGTTTCTTGCGGCGCTTGGCGAAGGCCTTGTAGAGACCATGCAGCGCATCGACTGAAACGGCGATGTCGCCTTCGATCTCCGCGTGCGCTTCGCCCTCGAGATAACGGCCGACGGTGCTGTAGGTCAGGCGCGCGTGGGAACGCATGACGGCATCATAAAAGCGCGAGCGCGTGACCTCGCCCTGTGCGCTCACGGACATGTCGCAGACCATGCACAGCCGGTCGACCTTGGGGTTCAGCGAACACAGGCCGTTCGACAGCACCTCGGGCAGCATAGGCACGACGCGGTCCGGGAAGTAGACGGACGTGGCGCGCTTGATCGCCTCTTTGTCGATCGGGCTGTCGGGCGTCACGTAATGCGCCACATCTGCGATGGCGACCACGAGGCGCCAACCACCATCCTTACGCGGTGCCGCAAACACGGCGTCATCGAAGTCGCGGGCATCGGCACCATCGATAGTGACGAGTGGCAGTTTGCGCAGGTCTTTCCGGCCCTGTTTGGCACGCGTGGGCACCGTGCGCCCAAATGCCTTGGCCTGCTCTGCAACGGCGCGCGGCCACTGGTGCGGAATACCGTGGGCGTGAATCGCAAGGTCGGTCGGCATACCGCGCTTATCCGGCGAACCCAAAACCTGCGCGATGCGCGCGGTGGCCTGCGCCTCGCGCTCGGGGTAGTCGAGAATTCTCGCGACCACCATTTCGCCGGCCTTTGCACCGCCGTGCTCACCTTGCGGAATCAGCACACGTTGCGTCAGGCGGGGGTTGTCGGGAATCACAAGCCCAATGCCACGCGCACGAATGTACTTGCCCGCCACCTCAGTGTGCGCGCGTTCGAGGATGTCGACGACACGGCCCTCGGCGCCGCGACGCGTGCGTTTATGGACCTTGCCTGCCACGCGGTCGCCGTGCATCAGGCGCTGCATCTCGCGTGGCGACAGGTACAGGTCGTCGCTATCGTCGTCGGTGACGAGAAAGCCAAAGCCGTCTTTGTGCGCACTGACGTTGCCGGTCACGAGGTGCAGGCGTTCGGCCAGGCAATACTCTTCGCTGCGGTTCAGATGGATTTGTCCGGCGCGGAGTGCCCGGGTCAACACCTCGTTGAGCTTTTTGCGGTCTTTGCGCGTGCGGATGCCGAAGTGCTCGGCAAGCGCGTCATAGTCCATGGGGCGGCCGCACTCGGTGAGCACGTCCAGTATGGCGTTGCGGTCGGGGATACGGTGGGCGTAGCGGTCTTTCTGACGGGTCAAAAGGGATCTCGGGATTCGGTTGCTGGTAGGATTGACAGCCTGCAGGGGCTCGGCTAATGTTCGCGGCCCGCTCGGGGCCGTAAGTGTAACGGTTCCACCTTGCCCAGGTGGCGGAATTGGTAGACGCGCATGGTTCAGGTCCATGTCTACGAAAGTAGGTGGAGGTTCAAGTCCTCTCCTGGGCACCAAACCCAAAGCGCCGGCCTGTGGCCGGCGTTTGTCTTTGGCACCCATGAGAGCCGTCCGCCAGGGTGCCAATCCGCCGAAGTTGCAGCTGCAGTGATCGGGAAGCGTTACGCAGCGTCTTCAGCGCCGTGCTGCGACCGCACGTGGTTCAAGTCCTCTCCTGGGCACCATTCTCAGAACGCCGGCCCTGCGCCGGCGTTCGCGTATCTGATACCCGCCTCCCAGTTTGCCGCGCCATGAATGTCGCGATCGCCACGCTTGTGTTCATCGCAAGCCACGTCGTGATCGCCCGCACGGGTCTCAAGCCCTGGCTCACAAAAAAGATCGGGCCTCGCGGCTACCTCGCAGCCTACTCGCTGCTTTCCCTCGCACTGCTCGGCTGGGTCATCGTGGCACTGCTTGCCGCACCGCGCGCAGTGCTCTGGGCCGCGCCTGGCTGGAGTTGGGCTTTCGCCGCTATTGCGTCGCTACTCGGCTTCATGCTCATTGGCATCGGCGCCCTCTCGCCCAACCCATTGTCGGTGAGTTTTCGCGACGCAGGCTTTGATCCCGAACGGCCCGGCGTTGTCGGCTGGGTACGCCACCCACTACTTCTTGGACTGACGTTCTGGGCCATTGCGCATGTGCCCGCCAACGGCGATTGGCCAAGCCTCGCACTCTTCGGCGTGAGCGCGGCATTCGGTCTGCGTGGCATGTATCGCGTCGGGTTAAGGAAGCGACAGCAATTGGGACCGGCACGCTGGACGTCCATGACGGCAGCACGCGGCCACGTCGACACACGGGCCGTGGCCGGCGCGTTGGCCGGAACCGCGCTTTGGGCGATCGCACTCTTCGCGCACGGCGCCTTATTTGGCGCCAACCCACTGGCCGTGCTGCGCGCGCAACTGGGGCTGCTGTGAACGCGCTTTCGGCGACAAAATGCGATTGCGATGAACCTTTGGGCGGGCTGTAACGACCTTTAGATCATGAGCACGGCACATCACAACGCGAATACGCAGCGCCTGTTCGACGAGTACCTCGTGCTCGCCGTACGTTCCGGTGACCGCGCTGCCGGTGAGCGACTTGCGGCGCGCTGGCGGCCGCGGCTGCTGCGCACAGCGCGACGTCTCGTTGGAGACAGCACAGCCGCCGAGGATGTCGTGCAGGACACCTGGATTGGTATTGCGCGGGGCATCTCGCGTCTCAAGGACCCGGCGCGATTTCCGGCCTGGACGTTCGGCATTCTGCAACGGCGCTGCGCCGACCATCACCGTCGCCACTACCGCGAGCGCGAGCGCGACGCGACGCTGGGCGACAGTGACGGCGCCACTGCGTCGCGCGCGGAAGCGCGGCTCGAACTCGACGACGCCTTTGCTCAGCTGACCCATGAGCACCGCACGGCTGCAGTGCTCTTCTACGGCGAGGGACTGACACTCGCCGAAATCGCAACCGCGACGGCTGTGCCGTTGGGCACCGCCAAGTCGCGACTGTTTCACGCGCGCAGGCAACTGCGCGATTTGCTCGAAGGAGACCCGTCATGACCGACGATTTCGACAAAAGACTGTTTGGCGAGTTGACCGCCGACGATGCTGCGTTCCTGGAACGGCTTGAAGAAGACCGCGGTCTTTACTCGCAAATGGCAGACACCTTTTCTGGCCCGATGCGCTACTGGACCGTGTTTGCCTTCGTATTGAGCCTCGCCTTTTTCATTGGCGCGATCTACGCGTTGACTGAGCTGTGGGCGGGACCGCCACTGCGCGAGAGCCTGCTCTGGCTCGCCATGTTTGGCTGGCTCGTGCTGGCCGTCGCGATGATCAAGATCTGGTTCTGGATGCGACTCAATCAAATCACGCTGTTGCGCGAGCTCAAAAAGATCGAGCTGCAGGTGTCACGGCTGTCGCCGCACGACAGCTGACTCAATTTGCGAACCGCGGATAGCGCGCGGCGACCAGCGCCTGGAAACGCGGGTCGTCGCGCAGCGGGTCCCAGGACGGCTCAAACGGCAGATAGCACAATCCGAACTCGCCCTTTTCGTTGGCGAGCTCAAGCCAGCGCATCGCCTCATCGTGGTCACCGAGCGCGGCATAGGTCATCGCAAGATGCGACTCCGCGATCCGCGTTGAGCCCGCCAGCGTCTCATTGAGAATCGTACGGGCACGATCCGTCTGACCCTCACGCGCCAGCATCATGGCGAACAGCAGCCGCGTGCGCGGTTGCGCCCCTGGCGCCTCGGCCAGCGGCTGCAATCTGGCGATCCCTTCCTCAGCTTGACCCAGTCGCGACAGTTGCACGGCGAGCACTATTCTCGAGTGGGTGTAGTTTGGTGCGATCTCAACAATCTGCCTCGCCAGATCCAGCGATCGCTCATAGGCGGAGAAGCTGCCGTAGTGACCCGATGCGGCTGCCATCTCACCGACACTTCCGGGATACAGACTGAGCAAGCGCTCTATGTAGACGAACGCGGCGTCGCGTCTGCCAGTGAGCATGTAGTAGCGCACCACGCCCTGATGCCGGAGGTCTGGGTCAGCCGCTAATGCGCGCTCATAGGCGGCTTCAGCGAGCGCCATGTCGGCCTGCACGCAGGCGTAGTGGTCACCCAGGGACGCCTGCGCCATCGCATGATTGGGGTCGAGCGTGACCGCTCGCAGCAGGGCATCGCGCGTACCCTCATGCGCCTCATCGGGCGACAGGAACCCCTGATGCGATCCCGCGTAGGTGTACATATCGCCGAGCCGAACCCAGGCATCCGTAAAGCTCGGGTCGATTTGCGTCGCCTGACGCATGTACTCGATGCCAAGCGCCATACGATCCGGTTGGTTGTAGGCGTACTCATGCAATCCCAGGGAAAACAGACGATAGGCCTCAAGGTTGTCCGTTGGCGCTATGATCAGCCGGGCCTGCGCAGTATCCAGCGACACAGCTGTAGCTGGCACCACCGCGGGCAGGTCCTCCGCGACGGCGCGCAACAGCGCCTCACGCAAGGCCAGCGTGCCTGGCTCAGCCGGCTGCAATGACCGGTCGACAGTGGGCGCCGAGTTGGCGCGCTCGGAGATCCTGAGCCTGGCCTGCAGCGCGCCCGCCTCGTCGGCAATTGTGGCCTCGACAACGACATCGGCCAGGTCCTCACCATTCGCCACGCGGTAGCTTGCTGCCGGGTCAAGCACCCGCAGACCCTCGACGTCGTTCAACATCGTGCGCAGCTCACCCGTCAGGGCAAAAGCAGTGGGCGCCAGGCTGGCATCAGACGCCACGGGCAATACCGCCAACCGCGGTGGCCCAACCGTGGCGTCCACGCCTTCGGTCTGCTGCGTGGCCGCAAGAAACGTCATCACAGCAACCAACAGCAGCGCAGCAGCAGCGGCCAACACGCGACCAGAACCGGCCGCGGACGGCGCTGCGGGCTCGACGGCGTTCAGGGGCTCGCTGGTGGCAAACCGCGGCGCTTGCGTGAGGCGGTACCCCATCTTCGGCACCGTCTCGATGAGCTTGTTGCCGCCGTTGTTGTCGCCCAGCGCCCGCCGCAGCAGTGACATGGCGTTCGAAAGCGATTGATCACCGCCGGGCGCGTTAGGCCAAATGGCGTCGATGAGCGCTTCGCGGCGCTGTACCTCACCGGGTTGCCTGGCCAGCACAATCAGGAGCGCCATGACCCGAGGCTCGACCGTATTGGTCGCGCTTTCGTGTCGGATCGTGCGTGCGACGGGATCGACGTCTCGTCCACCGATCGCGAACGGTCGATCCCATTCGGCCGGCCACATGCTGACGTTTGACATAGGGGGCTCGCTTTCTGTTCGGCAGCAACTACAGACGCGCGGCGGCGATAGGCTCATATTAGTCACCGCCGAGAAGAACGCCAGCCCTGACGCGTCTTTGGCGTGCTTGTCGCAGTTTCGCGATCAGACAGGTATCAGACACCCATCTGGGTTGTCCCTTAGAGCCGCAAGAACGTGCCTGGCGGTACGATCACGCGGGCGCCCGCCGCTTTTTTGGGGCAGCACCTCGCCCCCCAGCGCATGACACAATTCGACGCCGAACCCGTTTTTTGCAAGATTTGCTGTCAGGCGCGATTTTCAGGAGACCCCGCCATGCCAACATACACACAACACCTCGGCGTACTCGTCGGCGCTGTATTGCTGGCCGCCTGCGCGCAATCTCCCGTGGCGGCTGATGCCGAATCGCGCGCTGCAGGACCCTGCGACTCGCGAGCGCACGCTGGGCTCGACTTCTGGGTGGGTGACTGGACCGTGAGCTGGACGGGTCCCAGCGGCAAAACCCTGACGGGGACCAACCGGATTGATCGCGACACCTACAGCGGCTGCGTGGTTAGAGAGCGCTTTGACGGGCGCCCCGGCCTCGGCCTGCAGGGTACGAGTGTTTCTGTCTACGACGTCGCGGCCCGCACCTGGCGTCAGACCTGGGTCGACAACCAGGGCGGCTACATCGCACTCACGGGCGGCCCCAAGCCCGACGGAACGTTTTCGCTACAAACCGCATTCGCGCCCGATCAGCCCCGGTTTCGCATGACCTGGAGTGACATCCAGGACGACAGCTTCATTTGGCGCTGGCAGCGCCAACAGGCGGGCATGAACGACTGGGAAGACCGCTGGGTGCTCTACTACACGCGGCGTTGAGGTAAAAAAAAGCGCGACCGCCCACAGGCGGCCGCGCTTCGGTTTACTGACGCGGCACTCAGGCGTCTTCGTCGAGCGCGCGCTCGATGATCAGCTTGAGATGCGCGACGTGCGCCTTGGTCGACAGGTCGGCACCGCGCTTGCGTGAGATCGTGTCGTCAATCTCACCGAGCAGATACACCGCCATTGACCGCGTCAGGTTGTCGTAACCGCCGTTGCCCTTGACCACGGTGGCCAGTCGGTTCACGTAATCGACCTGGAGGTTCTGACGAACGGTATTAACGTTGCCACGCGCATCCGCCGCAAAGATCGCATCCGTAAGTGATTCCATGGCCTCGGCCAGCGAGTACTCATTACCGTACAGCGCCGAGTCACTGAGGCGTTTGGTCACCGACGGGTGCATCAGGTGGTTGAGCACCGACGTCTGCACTGCGAGCATCGTGTCGTGAATCTTCGGGTCTTCGGTGCTGCCGAAGAGATTGAAACCACGGCGCTGTTGCGCAAGGTAGCGGTAGGTCCCCGCCGCAGGGTCGAGTACGTCAGGTGCGAACACCTGGTCCGTCAGTACCTGCATCGCTCGGCGCTGCGTTGCCGCGTCGATCACTGTGTAGGCTTCGCCACCACCGGGCTGCCCCACCATGGCGCGGTTGATCTGAACACCGCCAACGTAGCGCGACACGACAGCCGCAGACCGAGCCCAGCTGCGCATCAGGGTCGCGAATACATCGTGCGTCTCCTGGTACGACTCACCGGCAGCCGGTAAGGTCTCGGGCAGCTTTTCAAGCGCCTCTCCGATCAGGGTCATCCGTGTCGATGCGTAGCCGATAGCATCGCTCGACATATCGTAGATGTTGACGCGGGGATCTATGGCTTTGCCGGGCGAACGCATGTCGTCGGCATCATTGCCGAAAGCTAACTCGGGTTCCGTCGAACGCGCGAGATGCGCATCGCGGACATCCGGGTCGTCCATTTCGGGCGCGTAGCCGAACTGGATGGCCCAGTCATCATAGGGGCCCGGTGCGATCGTGTAGAACAGGGTCTGCGTCGTGCCCTTGGGCGCGAAGTTCACAGCGGGGTAGTCCATGACCGAGCCCGCGAGCACCGTGTCCACCACGTCGCCGTCAAACACTTCATCGGCGCCCAGCAACTGCGTGGCTTTCATGTTGTGGTTGAGACCCAGCGTGTGTCCGATCTCGTGGAGGATCAGGTAGTACATGCTGTCTCGAACGAGCTGCTCTTCGATCGGTCCCGAGAAATCACCGGAAGCCGCCGCGATGGCACGGGCCGTGCTCGTCTCGGCGCGCAGGCCGTCGGCCAACGTGCAAAACTCCAATCCGTGCAGGTGCGGAACTGGTGATTCGAACAGCGTCGATGCGTCACTGAGCAGATGGCGCGCAAAGCTGTAGCGGTTCAGGAACGAGTACTCGAGCATGATGTCCGCGCCGAGAATCTGGCCCGTGTAGGGGTTGGTGAAGCTCGGCCCGTAGCCCCCGAACGGCGGGTTCGGCGACGAAGTCCAGCGCAACACGTTGTAACGAATGTCGCCTGCATCCCAGTCGGCATCGTCGGGCTGCACCTTGACGGCAACCGCGTTCGAGAAACCGGCCTTCTCAAATGCCAGATTCCACTGCAGCGCCGCGTCGCGAATCATGTCGCGGTACTCGACGGGCGTCGTGTTCTCAATCCAGAAGGTGATTGGCTCAACGGGATCCGAAACGGCCGCCGACGGGTCCTTCTTGACCAGATTCCAGCGGGCGATCGGATCGCGGTACGGTGTCGCGCTGAACGAGGTCAGGTCCGTGATGTAATCCGTGAAAAAGCCCACGCGCGGATCGTCGAAACGCGGTTCGAAGTCGTTGTCGGGCATCGCGATGAGGCTGTGCACGACGCGTACGGCAACGTGGCGCCGGTCGGTAATGTCACCACCTGTGCGGCCCACAGGCGCGCCGTTTGAGTACACATATTCGGACTCGAAGTCCGTGTTCTGCGGGTAGCTGCGTGTCGCCAGGACGCGGCTTGCGCTGTCCGACAGGCTGCCCAGCTTGAACCTCTTCGGGTCCGCATCGGGATTGGGCGACGGCTTGACCTGCAGCATCGCCTCGGTCTTGAAGAGCTTGTCGCCGTTGATCAGCAGTGCGCCCGTCTCCTCGTCCTCGGCGAGGATTTTCTCAGTGGCGAGGATGGCGTCACTGATATTCGCCGTCTCGGCCTTGGCCAGTGCGTTGTCGGGGTCGAAGTAGTAGCGCGTATTGTGCGCGACGACTTGAACCGTGTCGTAGAACCGGCGGAATGTGATGACCTGGTTCGCGAGGTAGGCGCCACGGAAGTAGCCCGTCTGTACCACACCGTCGGTCGCCTGGGCGAAGTAGATCATCTCGCGGTCGAGCCGATCGGCCTCGAGCAACAGCTTGATGCCACCGGCCTTCTCATCGCGGAACACGGTGATAAAGCCGTCCTGGCGCGCGTGGTCTTCGGTGAGCTCGGCGATGGTCTTCTCTTTGTCGCCTTTTTCCTTGTCGTCGTCTTCGGCGGCAGCCGTGGCAGCAAACACCATAAAGAGTGCCGCCAGGAGCCAATTCCTGGAATTAATCATGGGTGAGTCCTGTCTTGCGGCGGGCGATGAACGCCCGCGGTCTTCTTCTAAGCGAGCCGGCAACGATAGCACGGCGGCGTCTGGGCCCGACTCAGTCGCGGAGCTTGGACGCGTCGAACAGCGTCACGATCCGCTGCGCGAACATCAGGTCGCCGTCGATCTTGAGTTTGCCTGTCATAAACGCAGTCATGCCGTCGAGTTGCCCGGAGAGCATGGACACGAGGTCGTCGTCGGCCATGGTGACCGCGACCGTGTAGTCGCTGGCCGTGCCCTCATGTACCGCAGCAGCACCGTCCTTGACCGTGACGTAGCGCGGTGTGGACGTATTGAACTGGATGGTCGCATTGACGCCGGCCGCATTGGTCGCATTGAGCGCGTCGGGCAGGCGTGAGAACAGATCGTCGAGGTTCATCGGGGCTCCGATTCTTAAGCGGCCCCGAAGCGTAACGCAGGACGACGGCAAAATCTCGCCCCGGGGTCTGCGCGAGGCCGGCCGTCTGTGACTGTCGTCACGCCAAAACCTGAGTCACCACGATAAGTTAAGGCCCTTCCCCAGGAGCTCCCGATGCCCGACTTCGCCCAGCTCGCCCCCCCTGCCTTCGCAGCCATCGCGGCTGTTGCCGTGGCGCTGGCGGCCGAATGTTGCGTGGGCGTGGCATGGCTCGCGGCGCGACTGCCCTGGGGGCGAAAGGCTGAGAGGCCCCTGTTGCGCGAGCCGGGGAATCGGTTCGTACGTGCGCGTCGCCGGGCGCTGGCCGAAGCGCTGGCCTGTGCCGCAGCCATCGTTGCGGGGCTGACCGCCGCCATCGTTGCGGCCCTGGTGACGGGCCAGGCGATTTGGCAGCCGGCAACGGCCGCGGTCATTGGCGTCACGCTTCTGCTCGGCCTGTCGTTGCGCATGCTTTTGTTGTTGCGCCGTGCGCGTAAGCTCTCGCGCTACCGCGACACCCGGCGTCGGGTCGCCCAGGCTCTTGGCGCCATCGGCGGCGAGCACGACCGCGTCTATCACGACGTCAATGATGGCAAGGGCAACGCAATCGATCACGTTCTGGTGGGCAACCAGGGCGCCTTCGCCATCATTATCGCCGACGTCTCGCGCGCCCGCGGTGACGGTTTGCTGCGGCGCAACGGCCGACAGCTGCGTCTCGGCGACGAACTGCGTTACATCGACGAGGCGGCCGTGCAACGCCACATTTCGACGCTGCAACACGAGCTGAGCAAACCGTTTGGCCGCGTGCTCGCCGTCCGCGGCGTGCTCTGCGTGCCAGGCTGGCGCATTGACGACAATCGCGGCGACGAATTGCTGGTTGTCGGCGTCAGCGATGTGATGATGCTGCAGGGCTGGAGAACCGCGCGTGACGCCTTCATGAACGACGACGTACAGGCGCTTCACGTCATGCTCAGCGAGCGGGAGACGGGCCTGCCCGTGCCCACGCGGCGTGCGGCGCCCATCGGCAAGATCGATCGAGAGGCACCGCCATCGGCGGACGCTGTCGGGGCCGGCCGCACGGCCTAGCACCGCGCTACGAGATGGGCTTCACCACCGCGCCCAGCGACTCGCGTGCGACCAACTCCAGGAAGGCATCACCGAGCCGCTCGGTCTCGGCAACCACGCGCCGCCAGTTGGCGAGGCGCCTGGCCTCGTCGAGCCTGCGAAAATCGTTGCGATCGGGAATCCGGCCGCCCGGCAAACGCGACACGAATTCCTGCGAGGGTGCCAGCAACACGACCCGGTCCAGGTACTCGGGCCGCGGCTTGCGCGAGGGCTGGCGCTTGTCGAACCACCCCGGCGTCAGGTGCTCGTAGAAGTGCGGGTACAGCGTAATGCCGGAATCGCAGGACAGCGGCACGTCGAAGTGGTAATCGGTGATACCGCCATCGCGGTAGGTGCCGGGCCGCGCACCCGGCAGTGGCTTCACGCCGGCCAGCACAAACGGGATTGCGCCTGACGCCAGCACGGCGGGGCCGACATTGTCGGCAGCCAGGGCAACGTGTTCGATCGGCAGGTCATCGACATCGAAAAACGGTGGGCGCTCGCGCGGATCGTGCACGAGCGTGCGCACAAAGAACGCGCCCAGGGCTTTGCGGGAAACCTTGTTGGCGAGCATTGCCGCTGTGAGCCCGGCCGCCAATGGCAGCGGGTGTTCGCTGGCCGACAAATGCCTCGCCCGATTGACCATGACATGCGAGCGGAACACGGGGTGGTTCACAATCTCCTGAGCGCCCGCCTCGCCAATCACGTTCTCGAGAATCGCGCGGCTGACGCGCGTGATCTCGTCGCGGTTCGGTTTCTCGCTGTAAGTCTGCGTGAGGTAGGCATGCTCGAAGCGCTCGAGCGCGGCCATGGGATTGTTCTGGGCGTAGCAGCTGAACCGCCAGGCCCCGATCGAAGAACCCAGCAAATGAACCGGCGCGGTGTATCGTGGCACGACCTCGCGAATCAGCGCGCGATCGAGGCCCGCCAGCACGAGCCACTTGGCGCCACCAGACGCGCCCACCATCATGCGCACGTCGGCGGGGTCGAAGCCGTTGTTCTCGATGTGGGCGCGCGCTGCGGGACCCGCGCGCACGGCAAGCGACGTTGGCAGCGCGCTCACGAGATGACCGCGGGACTAGCCTGTGATCGGGTCGCGGCGAACGATGGTTTGTTCGCGCCCCGGACCCGTCGACACGATATCGATCGGTGTGTCGACAATGGCCTCGATGCGGGCCAGGTAGTCGCGCGCGGCCTGTGGCAACGCGTTGTACTCCGTGATGCCGACCGTAGAGCTTTGCCAGCCCGGCATGTCTTCATACACAGGCTCGACCTCGGCGTAACGGTCGACAATAACGGGTGGCGTGCTGATCACCTCATTGTCGATGCGGTAGCCCACGCAGATGCGGATGGTCTCGAGCTCATCGAGAACATCGAGCTTGGTGACACAAAGGCCTGTAACACCGGAGTTCACAATCGAGCGCGACAACGCCACGGCGTCGAACCAGCCGCAACGACGCGGCCGCCCCGTGGTGGCACCGAACTCGGCACCGACACGCGCGATGTGTGCGCCCATGTCGTCGTGCAATTCTGTCGGGAACGGACCGGCACCCACGCGCGTGGTGTAGGCCTTGACGATGCCCAGCACAAAGTCGAGCTGGTTCGGGCCGATGCCCGTACCGGTCGAGGCAGCGCCCGCAACCGTGTTGCTCGATGTCACGAACGGGAACGTCCCGTGATCGATGTCGAGCAGGGTGCCCTGCGCGCCTTCGAACAGAATGGCGTCGCCGGCTTCGTGAAGGGCGTGCAGCGTGCCCGTGACGTCCGACACGAGCGGCGCCACGCGCTCCGCGTGACGCATGGCTTCATCCAGCGTCTCGTTGAAATCGACGATGGGTGCGCGGAAGTAATGCTTGAGCACGAAGTTGTGGTAGTCGAGGATCTCGCCGAGCTTGGCCGCGAATTGCTCGCGCAGGAACAGATCGGACACGCGTAGCGCGCGACGCGCCACCTTGTCTTCGTAGGCTGGGCCGATGCCTCGCCCCGTCGTGCCAATCGCGGCCGCACCGCGAGCACGTTCGCGCGCCTGGTCGAGTGCGACGTGTGAGGGAAGAATCAGCGGGCAGGCCGGGCTGATACGCAGGCGCTCGAATACGGGAACGCCCTGCTCGACGAGGCCGTCCATCTCTTCCATGAGCGCGGGCAAGGACAACACGACCCCGTTGCCAATCAGACACTGCACGCCATCGCGCAGAATGCCCGACGGAATCAGGTGGAGCACCGTCTTGTGACCGTCGATGACGAGTGTGTGACCCGCGTTGTGGCCACCCTGGAAGCGGACCACGGCGCTGACCCGGTCGGTCAGCAGGTCGACGATCTTGCCCTTGCCTTCGTCACCCCACTGGGTACCGACCACGACGACATTTCTGCCCATGTTCTCGTTCCGTTCTTTGTTATTGCGTCGCGGGCCTAGCGCGCGCCCGTCACGGTGACCAGCAGCACGACCCCTAGGAACATGATGATGCCACCGACCGTGCGAATGCCACTGTCCGGCATCGACGCGAGCTGCGCGACGGCGCGCCGCCAGGCCCGCGGTGCCGCAAACGGCATCATGCCCTCAAAAATCATGAACAGCGCGATGCCGATGAGGATCAGCGACCACTCCACGGCACAGCCTCGCTACTCGCCGTCGCGGTTCTTGAGGTAACGGAAGAAATCGCTGTCCGGATCGATCACGAGCAGATCACCCTCTGCGCCCAGCGACTGCCGGTAAGCCTGGAGGCTGCGGTAGAACGCGTAGAACTCGCGGTCGGCGTTGTAGGCATCAGCATAAATCTTGGCGGCGCTCGCATCGCCCTCACCGCGGATACGCTCTGCATCGCGGTAGGCCTCGGAGCGAATCACCGTGGCTTCACGATCGGCCTGGGCACGCAGCTCTTCGGCCTCTTCCTCGCCCTCTGCTCGAAGCTGCTGCGCAATTCGGCGACGCTCCTCCTGCATGCGTCGGTAGACCGAGCCTGCGACCTCCGACGGGAACTCGACCTGCTTGACGCGCACATCGATGAGCGTGATGCCGAGCTCGTTCGCCAGCGCAGAGGCCTCGGTCATCATGTCCTGCATGAGCTCGTTACGCTCCAGCGAGATCACTTCCTGCATGGTGCGCTTGGCAAACTCGGTGCGGATCGCCGCGCGAATGATCTCAAGCAGACGCTGCTCGACGACACTTTCAAGGCCGCGGGTCGAGATGTAGTAGGTCTCGGGTTCCGCAATGCGGTACTTGACGAAGAAATCGACGTCGGCCGGTTTCTTCTCGGTCGTGAGGATTTCCTCGGGGCGCGGCGCGATCGTCAGGACCTGATTCGAAAATTTGAGGATCTCGTTGTACACGGGGATCTTGAAGTACAAACCGGCCTCGTAGTCGCTCTTGACGATTTCACCGAAGCGCAACTTGATCGCATGCTCACGCTCGTCGACGGTGAACGCGGTCAGCCCGAGTCCAACGAGGATCAGCCCCAGCACCACCAGGATTGAAGACACTGTGGATTTCATCGGCGGTTCCTCCGGTCACGTGAGGTATTGCGGGCCGCTTCGTTCTCCTGCACGGCCGTGGGATTGGCCGGTGCCGTCGGCAGCCCACTGTTGCTGCCTGTGGTCGCCCGGTTGCCGCGCCCGGCGTTCTCGATGAGCTTGTCCACGGGCAGATAGAGCAGGTTGCCCTCGCCGTCCGCATCGAGGAATACCTTACTCGAGTTCGCGTAAACGAACTCGATCGCATCGATATAGAGACGCTCGCGTGTGACTTCGGGGGCGGCGCGGTATTCGGCGAGCAACGCCGTAAAGCGCGCCGTATCACCCTCGGCATCATTGATGACGCGCGCCTTGTAGGCCTCGGCGTTCTCGACCTGGCGCTTCGCGAACCCACGGGCCTCAGGAATAATCCGGTTCTGGTAAGTCTGGGCCTCCAGCTTCGCCTTTTCCTTGTCCTCGCGAGCTTTTACGGCGTCCTGAACGGCCTGCTGCACCTCATTCGGGAAGTCCACCTTCTGCAGGTTGACAGCCGTGACCTCGACGCCGGCCTCGTAGGCGTCGAGCGCCGTCTGGATGAGCTCCTTGGTCTGCTGGGCGACGACCGCGCGGTTACCCAGCAGCGTGAAGTCTGCCGGGTACTTGCCAACGGCCTCGCGGATGGCGCTTTCGCTCACGTCCGACACCGTGTCGTCGGGATCGCGCACGTTGAACTGATAGGCCTCAGGCTCGCGGCGGCGGTACTGAACCGCCAGGTTGATGACGACGAAGTTCTCGTCAGCCGAGAGCATCGGGATCTCTTGTTCGAAGGTCTCGATCACCGAGACGTTGACCTTTTCCACGGTCTCGATCGGGTACGGGAAGTGCCAGTGCAGGCCCGCGCCTGTCTGTTCGGTGTACTCGCCGAAGCGCAGCTCAAGGCCGCGTTCGGCCTGGTCGATGCGGTAGAAACCCGTCGCCAGCCAAATGGCCACGGCGAGCCCCAGCACCACGAGTATGCCGCCGCTACCGTCTCCGCCCTCGCCCGAGACCGAGCGCTTGAACTTGCGTTGCAGGTTGCCGATGAGTTTGTCGAGGTCATTTTGCGACTGATTGCCGCGCTGCCTGCCCCACGGATCCTGTCCGTTACCCGATTCGTTCCAAGCCATGTGTGGTGAAGTCCTGTCAGAAGCCGAAGCCGAACTCGTGAAGAGATGGCGACTTTGGCGAACCTTTTCAATGGGGCGCCTCAATGGCAGCCGCCAGTCGTTGTCAGCGGCTGACGCGTTGCGCGCCTGGTGTGTCCTCGCGTTCGAGCCGTTCGGGTACAAGCCCCGTCTGGCTGCACATCCGCATGAAATCCTTTGCTGTCATATCAATGTCGAGCCAACACTGCCCGTCCTCGTCGTAGCGCTCGTCGGTGACTGCGCCCATCTCGAACAGCCGGGCGCGCGCCGCACCCTCGCTGGATTCGAGGCGCAGCGTGCCACGGATGTGGTCCTGACGGAAACGCTGCGTGAGCACCGTGCGCAGCAGCGACAGCCCGTCGCCCGTCAGCGCAGAGAGCCACACGGCAGCGGGTCGCGATTCGCTGGCCTCGGCCACCTGGGGCGGCAGTCCGGCCGCATCGATCTTATTGTACACCCGGATCTGCTCGACATCGCCCGCCCCGATCTCTTCCAGCACTGCATTGACCTGCTGCTCCCTGAGCGATCGCTCAGGGTCGCTGGCGTCAATAACGTGCAGGATCACGTCGGCCTCGCGCGTCTCCGTCAGGGTCGCCTTGAAGGCCGCCACGAGCTCGTGCGGCAAGTCAGACACAAAGCCTACGGTGTCGGCGAGCACAGTGACCACATGGTCGTCGAGCTCGAGCCGGCGGAGCGTCGGGTCCAGCGTGGCGAAGAGCTGGTCGGCCGCGTACACATCGGCCTCTGTCAGCGCGTTGAACAGCGTCGACTTGCCCGCGTTCGTGTAACCAACCAGTGCCACGGTCGGCACCTCATTGCGAAGGCGGTTCTGGCGCCCGAGCTCACGCTGTCGGTCAACTTTCTCAAGGCGTGCCGTGAGCTTGCGGATGCGGTCGCGGATGAGCCGACGGTCGGTCTCGAGCTGGGTCTCGCCCGGGCCGCGCAACCCGATCCCGCCCTTCTGACGCTCGAGGTGGGTCCATCCGCGCACAAGCCGCGTCGACAGGTGTCGGAGCTGCGCGAGCTCTACCTGCAGCTTGCCCTCGAAGGACCGCGCCCGCTGGGCGAAGATGTCGAGGATCAGGCCACCGCGGTCCAGCACGCGGCACTTGAGCTCGCGCTCCAGATTACGTTCCTGACTGGGGCTGAGCGCATGGCTCACCAGCACGAGCTCGATGCCAAGCCGGGCCACCATTTCAGCCAGCTCGGCCACCTTGCCGGAGCCAATGAGCAGCCGCGCCTCTGGTCGAGGCCGGTTCACGATCACCGTGTCTTCCACATCGGCACCCGCAGACAGCGCGAGCTCAATGAACTCGTGCACGTCGCAAGACGGGGCGTTGGCGAAAACAGGATGCACGACAAGCGCGCGCTCGCCGCTATCCGGGCGATCGAACATGAATCAGTCCGGTTTTTTCAGGAGTGGTGGCTCAGATTACTCCGCGCCGCCCTCGTCGTCACCCATGGGCAGGCGGACATTGCGGGCAGGCACCACCGTGGAAATCGCGTGCTTGTACACCATCTGGTTGACGCTGTTTTTCAGTAGCACGACGAATTGGTCGAATGAATCGATCTGACCCTGCAGCTTGATCCCGTTGACGAGGTAGATCGACACAGGGACTTTTTCCTTGCGCAGGATATTCAGGAACGGATCCTGGAGTGATTGACCCTTTGCCATAGGATTCTCCTTTTTGTTCTGCACGCGTCCTGCGGCGGCGCATTAGCCCAAGCGCTTTTGCCACAAACTCGACGTCCCTGGGCGGCGCCGTGCCACGTCGCCCGCGTCGGTAAATTCTAGCACAACAATGGTGCATTGCGGCATACAGGAGGCCGCCGGATCTTAGTCACTATTTTGACAAATTTTCGTCGATTTGTGCAGAGACGCGACGCGCCAGATCGCGGTCGTGCGGCGACATCAGCGTGAGTCCCGGCATGCTGCGCAGCCACGTGTACTGACGCTTCGCGAGACGTCGTGTCGCGGTCTTGGCGTCCGCGATAGCCTGCTCGCGGCTACACTCGCCATCGAGCCAGGCCGCCACCTGTCGGTAGCCAACAGCGCGGAGGCTGGGCAGCGCCCGATGAACGCCCGTTCGTGCCAGCAACGCCCGAACCTCGTCCTCAAAACCGGCAGCCATCATGGCGTCAAAGCGGTCCCCGATGCGCGCGTGCAGATCGACACGATCCTCTTCAACGAGCGCCACATCGATACGCGGCCAGTCAGGCCCGCCGGCCTGGCGCTGCAGGGCCGTGATGGGCCGCCCTGTGAGGCGGAAGACCTCCAGCGCACGCTGAATGCGCTGTTGGTCGTGGGGCGCAATGCGCCGCGCAGCCATCGGGTCCACTCGCTCGAGCGCGGCATGCATTGCGGGCCAGCCCTCGCGCGCCGCGTCGTCCTCGATCGCCGACCGCACTGCCTCGTCAGCGGCCGGCAATTCAGCCAGCCCCTCGAAGAGTCGCTTGAAGTACAGCATGGTCCCGCCCACGAGCACGGGCACGCGGCCGGCCTCACGGCTGTGGTCCACGAGTCGCTGCGCATCCGCTACGAAGTCAGCCACGCTGTAGACCGTCTCCGGGTCGCGAATGTCGACGAGTGCGTGGGGGTGCGCTGCGAGCACCTCGGGTTCCGGCTTGGCCGTACCGATATCCATGCCGCGGTAGACCATGGCGGAGTCGACGCTGATGAGATCGACGTCGCCCCGGCTGTGCAGCTCGAGCGCGAGCGCCGTCTTGCCGCTGGCCGTCGGGCCCAGCACGCAGACCACGGGCGGTGTCGTCACGCGGCTACTGGCCTCGCAGAAACAGGCGGTCCAGCTCCTGGAGCGTGAGCTGGGTCCAGGTAGGCCGACCGTGGTTGCACTGGTCCGCGCGTTCCGTGCGTTCCATGTCCCGAAGCAATGCGTTCATCTCAGCCAGCGTCAGCATGCGATTCGCGCGCACTGCGCCGTGACAGGCCATGGTTGCCAACAGCGTATCGGCTGCATCGTCACCGGCGCGGCTCGAGCCGTGCTCGGCCAGATCTGACAACAGGTCACGCAACAGGGCTGCTGCGTCATCGCCCGCCGTCAGCGCCGGCACCTCGCGCACGACCAGCGTGTCGGGGCCGCCCTGCGCCACGCCCAGGCCGGCGGCCGCAATCACCGCTTCGTGTTGCTCGGCAAGCGCAATCTCATCCTGGCTGACTTGCACGCGAACGGGCACGAGCAATGGCTGGCGCACGACACTGCGGTTGGCAAAGTCGCGCTTGAGCCGTTCGTAAGTGATGCGCTCGTGCGCTGCGTGCATGTCGACAAGCACGAGGCCCGTCTCGTTCTGGGCGAGGATGTAGATGCCCGCGAGCTGCGCCAGCGCATAACCCAGCGGCGGCGCGGACTCCGGGTCAGTCTCAGGGATCGGCTGCACCACCGCGGTGGCGAGTGGCTCGGCGACGCCCGGCGATGCTGTCGCATCGAGGTTGGCGTAGAGCCGCTCCTGCAGGGCGAGCCCCGCCTGCGCGGGCGCGGGGCGCGGCACTTCGGGACGGGCTGCCGCCGGCGACACGGCGCGTGCCGGCAGGGGCGCAGGCGCAGGGCGATCGGGATCAGCCCCCGGGCGAGTCTCGGTGAGGATGGTCTCGATCGTGCGAAACACGAAGTCGTGCACGCTGCGCCCGTCACGAAACCGCACCTCGTGTTTCGCCGGATGCGCATTGACGTCGACGCGGGCCGGGTCCATCGAGAGCATGAGGACGTAAGCGGGGTGACGACCGTGAAACAGGACGTCGCGGTAGCCGTGACGCACGGCATGGGCCAGCGTCTTGTCACGAACCCAGCGCCCGTTGATGAACGTGTGCTGCATATCGGGCTGGCTGCGCGAAAACGTCGGCAGCGCGAGCCAACCGGCGATGGCGATGCCGGCAGCCTCATGATCAACGCGGATACACGCCTCGATAAATGCGTCACCCATCAGCAACGCGATACGACGATCCTCGGCTGCGCGATCCGTGGCCGGGCCCAGGTCGAGCACGCGCCGGCCATTGTGAGTCAGCGACAGAGCCACGCTCGGGTGCGCCAGCGCCAGCCGACGAAATACCTGGTCGATGTGGCGGAACTCCGTGGCCTCGGTCTTCAGGAATTTGCGCCGCGCGGGCGTGTTGTAAAACAGGTCGCGGACTTCGATGCGCGTCCCGGGCTGCATGGCCTTGGGGCGCGGTGCCGCCATGTCGCCGCCGGTTACATCGAGGCGCACGCCAGACGCCGCATCAGCCGGACGCGAGGCCAGTGACATGCGCGAGACGGACGCGATGCTGGGCAAGGCCTCACCCCGAAAGCCCAGCGACACCACGCAATTGAGATCGTCGAGCGTGGAGATCTTGCTCGTCGCATGTCGCGACAACGCCAGCGGCAACTCGGCCTCGGGAATTCCGGCGCCGTCGTCACGCACGCGAATGAGCCGCGCACCGCCCGCCTCGATATCAACGGTGATGGCGCGCGCGCCCGCGTCGAGCGCGTTCTCGACAAGCTCCTTGGCCACGGAAGCCGGGCGCTCGACAACCTCGCCGGCGGCGATCTGGTTGACGAGATGATCTGGAAGCTGACGAATCGGCATGCGGGGCACCTGCAGGTGACCCGCTATTCTTTCACAGCCGCGTTGCGGGCGTCAGCCGCCGGTCGGGATGCGCAGGACCTGGCCCACGCGGATGCGATCACCGCGAATGCGGTTTTCGCGGCGCAATGCCCGGAGACTCACGCGGTGGCGCTCGGCGATCTCGCTGAGCGTGTCGCCGGCGGCAATGGTGTAGGTCACCGGCCCGGCCACAACCTGCCCCTGGTTGGCGCGCTGCGCGAACAGCGTGTCGACGGGCGGGTTGACGAGGTAGTAGTCGCGAATGCCCTGGTACACGGCGTTTGCCACGCGGTGCTGGTGCGCCTGGTCGTTGAGCTTGCGCTCTTCCTCGGGATTCGAGATGTACGCCGTCTCGACCAGAATCGAGGGCACATCGGGCGACTTGAGCACGATAAAGCCGGCCTGCTGCACGGTTCGACGGTGCAAGCGGTTGACGCGGCCCATGCGCTTGAGCACCGCCTCACCGATATCGATGCTGGCGTTGATCGTCGCGTTCTGCGAGAGGTCCATGAGCACGGAAGCCAGCACCGGCTCCTTTTCTCCGAGCTGAACGTCGCCGATGAGCGCCGCGTTTTCGCGATTCGCCAGGCGTCGCGCGGCCTCGTCGCTGGCCCCTTTGAGCGACAGCGCGTAGACGGACGAGCCGTAGGCGCGGCGATCTTCCACGGCGTCCGCGTGCACCGACACGAACAGGTCCGCGTTGGCGCGACGCGCGCGCTCCATACGCTCCCAGTGGTCGATCTTCAGATCGCGCTTGCGCACCAGGAATGCGGACATGCCGGGCTCGGCATTGATTTTGTCGACGAGCTTGCGGCTGATCGCCATGACCACGTCTTTCTCGCGCGTCTTGTTTTTGCCCACGGCGCCCGGATCGATGCCGCCATGACCGGGGTCCACAGCAATCACGATGTCGCGACCCTTGGCCTGCGTCGAGGCGCGCTTGACGGGACGCGGACCCGCGCGCTCACCCAGGTCAATGACCAGGCGTTCCGCAGTGCCCGCGCCAGGGCCCGCGAAAAAGCTCTTGGCCTGCACGGCCTTCTCGAGGTCGAGCACGATACGCAGCGAGCCATCGGGCTGCTCGGCCGCACGCACATTGCGCACGACGCCGACATTGGCGGGCAGATTGGTGGCGCCCGCGTCGAAGCGCCCTTTCGCGAGATCAATCACCACGCGGCTCGGATTGCGCAGCGTGAAGAGGTTGTGCCGCACGGGTCCGTCAAGATCGAGGACGATGCGCGTGTGGTCCGCTTCGGCCCAGGCGCGAACGCCTTCAACGATCGTACCCGCCGACGCCTGCGCGAATGGGATCAGAAGCGCCACAAGGGCGATGACACAGCGGCGGGTCGACATGATGGGCGCGTACGACATAACTACGGCCGGATACTACCGTTGGCGCGCCCGCCAATACAAGCAATAAAGGTAAATAAAACGGGCGTCTAGAGCTTATTGCTCAGGCAGCGGTCGAAGCCCTTCTCAAGCGCCACGAACGTTGAGCTGGCCCAGCAGGGCGCGGCCGGCCGCGGACGCGGGCGCGATCCGGGCGCGGCGACCGGCGCCGTCAACCTGGAGGGCGATGCTGAGGTCGGCAGCCTGCAACGCCGAGGGCGCCCGCTCGGGCCACTCGACAAGCCGCACGCTGTCGCCAAGGTCACGCCAACCGATGAACTCGAGCTCCGCGTCGCCCGCCAGCCGGTAGAGGTCGAGGTGGTGCACGTCGAGGTCTTCGAACTGATAGGGCTCGACCAGCGTGTAAGTCGGACTTGGTACGGGACCCGTGTGCCCGCAGGCACGCAGAAATCCGCGCGCAAAGGTCGTCTTGCCGGCGCCAAGATCGCCCTCGAGCAGCACGAGCAGCGCACGGTGCTCGCTTGCGAGAATGGCGCGCGCGAGTGCCGCGCCCAGTGCGGCCGTTGCCGGGGCATCGGCCAACACCCGGTCGATCTCCGTCATCAGTGGCGCGGATTCAGCCAGTGGCGCAATTCGGCGAGCAGGTCGCCGGCGAGCAAGCCGCGCTCGCCGCGACGTGCCGCACTGTCGCCGGCCAGCGCGTGCACAAGGACGCCCGCACGGGCCGCCGTCGCAGCGTCGAGCCCCTGCGCCAGCAAGGCGGCAATGAGCCCCGTGAGCACATCACCCATGCCGGGCGCGGACATGCCCGGGTTACCAAACGGGCAGATGCTGGGCACACTGTCCACGTGACCCACAAGCGTGCCGGCACCCTTGAGCACCGCGGTCGCGCCCGTCAGGTCGACGAGATCGGCAAGCGCCTGCAGGCGATCGCCCTGCACCGCTTCCGTCGATTTGCCCAGCAAGCGTGCCGCCTCGCCCGGGTGCGGCGTAATGATGCAAGGTACGTCGACGCCGGACCACGACGTACGGTTCTCCGACATCAGATTGAGCGCATCGGCATCGAGCACCATAGGCTTGCCCGAGGCCAGCACGCGCGAGAGCAGCATGCGGCTCCAGTCGGTAACGTCGAGACCGGGTCCGCAGGCAATCACCGAGGCGCGTGCGATGAGGTCGTCGAGCGCCGACTCACTGTCGATGCCCGTCACCATGAGTTCGGGACGCGCCGTGACAATGCTGGCGGCGTGCGACGCCGCGGTGGCCACCGTGACCAGGCCTGCACCGCCACGCAGTGCCGCCTCGGCCGTGAGCCTTGCCGCGCCAGGCATGCCTTCCGCGCCGCCGACGCAGAGCACGTGCCCGAACTGGCCCTTGTGGGAATTGAGCGGCCGCGGCGGCAGGCGCTCCGCAATCTCGTCGCGGTACTGCCGCCGCAATACGGGCTGCGCCTCGGCATACACATCGTGCGGCAACTCGAGGTCGGCGAACATGAGACGGCCGCAGTGCGCGGGCCCGTCGGCCAGGAACAGTCCGCTCTTGAGACCCACGAAGGTCACGGTGAGGTGCGCGCGCACAGCCACACCCCGAACCACGCCCGTCTCGCCGTCGAGACCCGATGGAATGTCGAGAGAGGTCACTGGCGTGGTTGTATCGTTGATAGCGATGATCGCGTCGCGCATGTCCCCGCGCACGTCCTGCTTGAGGCCGCTACCAATGAGCGCATCGACGATCATGCCCGTGCCCGCGAGCAGCTGTGGGTCCCAGGCGCGTGTAATGCCGCCAGACTCGAGGTATTCCTCGTAGGCCCGCGCCGCATCGCCGCGCAACTCCTCGGGATTGCCAAACGCCACCACGCGCACGGCAATTCCGGCAGCACGCGCTAGCCGCGCCAGCACATAGCCGTCGCCGCCATTATTGCCGCCGCCGCACAACACCACCATGGATCGCAGGCCGGGGTAGCGCTGGTTCATGACCGACAGCGCGGCCGCACCGGCGCGGCGCATGAGCGTGTAACCAGGGATCCCGAAGTCGTCGAGGGCACGCCGGTCCAGCGCGCGCACGGCTTCGGCCGAATAGATGTCTACGGGCAGGTGTATCACCGTCCCGATTATACTCGTCGCATGGAGTCGGCAGAACCGAATGCGCCGGCCGATCACTCGCAGGCGGCCATGAAGGCCCTGCGGCAGCAGATCGGCACCTGGGTCCGAGAACTCGGCTTCGCGGCGTTTGGCGTCACGGGCACCGACCTGGGCGACAATCCGGCGCGACTCGCCGACTGGATCGCGGCGGGGCGTCACGGCGAGATGGGCTGGTTCGAGGCCAACCACGACAAACGCACGCAGCCCGACAAACTGACGCCGGGAACACGGCGCATTATTTCCGTGCGGCTCGACTACCTGCCCGAAGACCAGGCGCAGGCGCGCGCCCTGCTCGACCACCCGACGCGTGCCTATGTGTCGCGCTACGCACTCGGCCGCGACTACCACAAGCTCATTCGCCCGAGGCTACAGAAGCTTGCCAACCGGATCACCGAAGCCGCCGGCCAGTTTGGCTACCGCGCCTTCGTCGATTCAGCACCCGTCATGGAAAAGCCGATTGCGGCCAACGCGGGGCTGGGCTGGCTCGGCAAACACACGAATGTCATCAACCGACACAGCGGCAGCTGGTTTTTTCTGGGCGAGCTGTTTACCGATCTGCCCTTGCCCGTCGACACGCCCGCTAGCGACCACTGCGGCAGTTGCACCGCCTGCATCGAGGTCTGTCCGACCCAGGCCATCACAGCGCCCTACGAACTCGATGCGCGGCGCTGCATCTCCTACCTGACCATCGAACACGACGGCGACATCCCCGAAGCGCTGCGGCCCGCCATCGGCAACCGCGTCTTCGGCTGTGATGACTGCCAGTTGTTTTGCCCCTGGAACAAGTTCGCGCGACTCACGGCAGAAAGCGACTTCGCGCCGCGCCACGGCCTTGACGACGTCGCACTCGCGGAACTGGCAGGCTGGAGTGAGGACGAGTGGCTCAAGCGCACCGAGGGCAGCGCGATTCGACGCGCGGGCATCCGGCGCTGGCGTCGTAACCTCGCTGTGGCGTTGGGCAATGCCGCGCCCGGCAGGGCCACAACAGACGCGCTCCGCGAGCTTGCCGACAACGATGACGCCCAGATCCGCCGCCACGCTGAGTGGGGGCTCGCACAACACGAACAGAATCACGACAGCACGAGGCCATCCTCATGACGACACCGTTCCAGGCGCCTGCAAGCAACTACCTCGCCCCGTTCGACGGCAGCTTCCAGATCGGCAACTTTCCCCGCCGCGACGACGCGAGTCCGGACAAAGGCGAAGCCCGCGAGCGACTCGACGCCGCGCGCGAACGCATTATCGACGCGCAACGTCGTCTTTTCGCGCAGGACACCTGGTCCGTGTTACTCGTGTTCCAGGCTATGGATGCCGCGGGCAAGGACTCAACGATCCGCCGCGTGCTGTCGGGTGTCAATCCTGCGGGCTGCAAGGTGTCGAGCTTCAAGAAGCCTTCGACGAAGGAACTGGGCCACGATTTTCTCTGGCGCCATGCCTGCGCGCTGCCGTCACGCGGGCAGATTGGCGTATTCAACCGCAGCCACTATGAAGAGGTCCTCGTGGTGCGCGTACACCCGAAGATCCTCGGCTACCAGAAGTTGCCGTTCCAAACCGACCTGGCGGACATCTGGCCGCAGCGACTCGAGTCGATCGTCGAACACGAACGCCATCTCGCACGTAACGGCACGGCCATCCTGAAGTTCTTCCTCAACGTCTCGCGTGAAGAACAACGCGAGCGCTTCCTGGCGCGACTGGAGACGCCCCACAAGCGCTGGAAATTCGAGCCCGGCGATGTGCGCGAACGCGCGCATTGGGACGCCTATCAGCGCGCCTACGATGAGGCGATTCGCGAGACGTCGAAACCCTGGGCGCCCTGGTACGCCATTCCGGCCGACAGCAAACCGGCCATGCGCTGCCATGTTGCCGAGATCGTCGCCGATGCACTGGACAGCCTGGAACTGCGCTACCCGCAAACCGGTGCCAGTGATCAGGCCGTGCACGACGAGTTGCACCAAGCGCTGTTAGCCGAAGAGTAAGGGGTCAGCCGGCTGAGACGTTGTCGATCAGGCGCGCGCGGCCCAACAGCGCTGCGGCCAGGACCACCCATCGCGTGTCGTCTTTCTTCGACTTCTTGAGCGTATCGGGATTGCGGATCGCGACGTAATCGCAGAGAAAACCGGCATCCTGAAGCGTAGCCACGGCCTCGCCGCGCAACGCCTTGTAGTCACGCGCGCCACCCTCGAGCGCCGTGGCGATGCGCGAGATCTCGCGGTACAAGAGTGGTGCCGTCACGCGGTCGCTTTCGGACAGGTACTGGTTGCGTGAACTCATGGCCAGACCGTCGGCTTCGCGAACAGTGGGCGCCGACTGCACGGCAACGGGCAGCGACAGGTCGCGCACCATGTGTTCGATCACAGCAACCTGCTGGTAGTCCTTACGGCCAAACACGGCGACGTCGGGCGCCACCATGAGAAACAGCCGAGCTACCACCGTGGCCACACCATCGAAGTGTCCCGGCCGGTGCTTGCCCTCGAGGCGGTTCGAAACGCCCGGCACACTCACATGCGTCGCGTTTTCGATCCCCAGCGGGTACATCGTCACATCGTTTGGCGTGTACACGAGGTCGGCGCCCGCCTTGGCCAGCTGTTGGCAGTCGCGTTCGAGCGTACGCGGGTAATTGCCGAAGTCTTCGTTCGCGCCGAACTGCGTCGGGTTGACGTAAATACTCACAACCACGCGCTCGGCGAGGCTGCGTGCGTGCTCAACCAGCGCGAGATGTCCCGCGTGCAGGTTGCCCATCGTCGGCACAAACGCGACGCGCGCACCTTCGTTGCGAAAACCCGCGACGTGCTCGCGCAGCGTGGGCAGTGACTCCACCACCTGCATGGTCAGCAACGCCCCCCGCGCCGCGCTCATGAGAAACAGTGCTCCGGCGCCGGATAGCTCTTGTCCTTCACCGACGCGACAAAGTGCTGCACCGCTTCGAGCGGTGAATGGGTGTCCTGTGCGTAGTTGCGCACAAAGCGCGGCACGCGACCGAGCGTGATACCCAGCACGTCATAGAGCACAAGGATCTGGCCGTCGACTTCAGGACCAGCACCAATGCCGATGACGGGAACGTGCACGGCGTCGGTGATTGCCGCGCCCAGTTCATTGGGTACGCACTCGAGCAGCACGATGTCGGCGCCCACGGCCTCGAGACGTTTTGCCGCCTCGACCATACGTTGCGCCTGCTCGGGGTCGCGACCCTGCACCTTGAAGCCGCCAATCTTGTGCACGCTCTGCGGTTTGAGTCCAATGTGCGCGCAGACGGGGATGTCATGGCGCGCCAGGTGTTCGACGATCTCGATCTGCCCTTCGCCGCCTTCGAGCTTGATCATCATCGCCCCGCCCTCCTGCATGAGGCGCACAGCATTGTCGAGCGCCTGCTCGGGCGAGGTGTAGCTCATGAACGGCATGTCAGCCATGAGGAAGGCGTGCCTGAGACCTCGCGCAACGGCCTTGGAGTGATAGACGATGTCATCCACCGTCACAGGCACCGTTGTGTCATGGCCCTGGATGACCATACCCAGCGAATCGCCAACCAAAACCACGTCGATGCCGGCGCGATCAACCACAGCCGCAAAGCTCGCGTCATAGGCCGTAATACAGGCAATGGGCACGCCCTCGGCTTTCATCTTGGCCAGGCTCGCGACGTTGATGGGCGGCGCGTCCATGGCGCGCTGTTCGAGTTGGGTGTACATGGCGGGCTCGTGTGAATGCGGCCGACAGGATACCCCATCTGCCCGTTCAGGCCTCAGCCGAACGCGGCGATGGGGTTGTAGAAGTGGCGCCCGCGGCGCGTGCTCTTCACGCGCTCAAGCAGCGCTTCGAACTCGACATCGTTGTGGATGGGGTCGATGGCGGCGACGTTGACGATCAGCAGCGGTGCGGCGTCGTAGTCGTGGAAGAAGCTCGCGTAGCGCTCGGCCACCTGCTCCAGGTAATCGCGTTCGAGATGGCGCTCGTGCTCTATCCCGCGCCGGGTAATGCGCTCTGCCAACACGTCGACGGGGGCCTGCAGGTACACGACCAGATCGGGCTGCGGCGGGTCCATCCCGAGCCGGGCACGAATCTGCTCGTAGAGCGACAGCTCTTCGGGGTCCAGGTTGAGTTCGGCGAACAGGCGGTCGCGCTCGAGCAGGAAGTCGGCGATGCGCAATGACGAGAACAGGTCGTCCTGGCGCAAGTTCTCGACCTGGCGCGCGCGCTCGAACAGGAAGAACAACTGTGCGGGCAACGCCGAGCCCTTCCGGTCACGGTAGAACCGCTCGAGAAACGGGTTGTCGGCCTGCGACTCGAGGACCAGGCCTGCGTTGAGTCGCTCCGCAAGTCGCTCGGCCAGTGCGGTCTTGCCGACGCCAATCGGCCCCTCCACAGCGATGAAGGCCGGCTCACGGCTCACGCAGGCGCCCCGAGGCAGTCGATACGTTGATCGGACACGGCGTCCAGAAGTGTCGACACTATGCCGTGACCAGGCACCATGAGTGTCGGCGCCAGTGTCGCCAGCGGGCGCAAGACAAACGCGCGTTCCGTCATGCGCGGATGCGGCAGCGTGAGCGTTGGCGTTTCGGTGACGACATCAGACAAGAGCAGAAGATCCAGGTCGAGACGACGCGGTGCCCATCGTACACCGTCACGCACCCGCCCGTGCTCACGCTCCAGCCCGAGCAACATCTCCAGAAGTGCGTCCGGTGCGCCCGACCAAAGAAAGCCGGCGACGGCATTGATGTAGTCGGGCTGCGGCCCCGTACCAACGGGCGCGCTGGCCCAAAGATCAGACGCCTGAAGTGCGCAAATGTCGGCGCGCTCGGCGAGGTCATTGAGCGCCGCCGTGACACGTTCGCAGGGCGCGTCGAGATTGCTGCCGACGCCGACGAAGGCCGGGCGCCAGCGCTCAGTCGTCACCGTCATTGCGCGGCTTGCGGCGACGACGGCGGCGGCGCTTGGGCCGGTCGCCCTCGCTGCGTCGGCTGCCCACGCCGAAAGCCTCACCGCGCTGGCTACCCTCGAGCTCCTGCACCTCGGTCCAGAATTGTGCGACGTCCTCACCGACCTCGCCGATGCCGGCACGCAGCAACATGAAGTCGTAGGCAGCACGGAAGCGTCGGTGCTCGAGGAACGCGAGCGCCCGCGCGCCGCGCATTTTCTGGAAGCGCGGTTGCAGTGCAATCATCTCGCGTAACGGCGCCGTAAACCGCTTGGGCATCGAGATTATCTGCTGCTGGCGGCCCAGCACTTCGAACGTCGCCCGGCCCAGGGCCTGCGACGGCGACGCCGATTCGGTTTCATAAATCTCGGCGGCGCGCGCCTTGATCGGCCACCACATGAGCACCGCGAGCAAAAACATGGGTGTCACGGGCCGGCCTTCGGCAACCCGGTGGTCCGTGTTGTCCAGTGCACGCTGAATGAGTGTCTCGAAGTGCTCGCCGTCATGGGCCTGCAGACCTTGCCAGGCCTCGGGGAACAACTCGCGGAACACGCCGTGTTCGCGGAGTCGGTCATAACTCGCGCGCGCAAAGCCAGCCTGGAACAGCTTGAGAAACTCGTCGAAAAGTCGCGCGGCCGGCACGTTACTCAGGAGATTCTTGTGCTCGGCGATGCCTGCGCTCAGGCTCGGGTCCATATCAAAACCGAGCTTGGCCGCGAAGCGCACGGCGCGCAGCACGCGCACGGGATCTTCACGCAGGCGGCGTTCAGCCTCGCCGATCAGCTCGAGCCGACACCGCTCCACGTCAGCAACGCCGCCGACGTAGTCCCAGACCGAGAAGTCCTCGATGTTGTAGTAGAGCGCGTTGCAGGTGAAATCACGTCGCCAGACGTCGTCATCGATGCTGCCGTAGACATTGTCGCGGATGAGCCGACCCTCATCGTCCTTTTGTGCATCAGGATCCTCAGTGGCATCGGTGCTTGCCCGGAAGGTCGCCACCTCGATGATCTCGCGCCCGAAGCGCACGTGAACCAACCGAAAGCGCCGTCCGATGATGCGAGAATTACGGAAGAGCGCATGCACCTCATCGGGCGACGCGTCGGTCGACACATCGAAGTCCTTGGGGTGCCCGCCGAGCAGCAGGTCGCGCACCGCACCGCCGACAAGAAACGCCTGGTAGCCACCCTCGCGAAGGCGATACAACACCTTGAGCGCGGCCTTGGAGATATTCTTGCGGGAGATGCAGTGGTCTGCGCGCCCTATGATGCGGGGTGCGCCATCAGACTGCCGGTCAGCCTGGGACAATGGCGAAAAGCCTTTGAAACAGCGTCATCTCGTCACTATATCAGAGGCCCACAGCGTGAATCTCCAAAAGCCCAAATGAACGACAACGCGACACCCGCCCTCGTCCACCCGTTGCGGCGCCTGGCCGCAATGGCCTACGACACCGTATTGCTCGCGGGCACACTGATCCTGGCTGGCATGCCCTGGGCCATTTTCGGGGCCAATGAAGAGACGGGCTACATCAGCGACGAACCGCAGAAGACCCTGTTCTTCATCTGGAACCTGGGGCTGATCTTTGGCTACTTCGCGCTGGGCTGGTGCCGCGGTGGCCGCACGCTGGGCATGCGGTCCTGGCGCCTGCAGCTGGTGGCCCGGGACAGCGGTCCCGTCACCGTGGGTCAGGCGCTGCGTCGATTCGCGGCGGCGCTGCTGGCCTGGCTACCGCTGGGCGCCGGTGTGCTTTGGCAATACAGGGATCGTGACGGCCTGACCTGGCACGACCGCTTATCGGGCACGCGCCTCGTGCAGCTGAAGAAGCCGCAAAAGAAGTCAGCTTAGCGCACGCGCTGCAGCACGATAATCGTCGCGATCGCGAGCGCCGCACTGGGCGCAAGACCCACGAGCGCCGGCTCAAGCGCAAATACCTGCCCCGAATTCGCCAGCGTGCGACTAGCCAGGAAATAGGCCAGTCCAATCAAGACACCCAGGGTGAGCCGGGCGCCCGTGCCCGAGCGACGTAGTGCGCCGAAGACGAACCCAATCGCCAGCATGGGCATGAGCACGGTGGCCAGGACGTCGGAAACACGCGACCACAATTCCGTCTCGTAGGCCCGCGCGTCAAGGCGGTTCGCGCGCAGATAACTCAAATAGGCCAGCAAGCCACGAACAGACAGGCTGTAAGGACGCAGCGCCGCGATGCCGAGCAGCTCGGCGTCGACATTGAAGTCTCGGAGGATTGTGGGCGCGCTCGTCGCGGAAACGTTCATGCCGTCGAAGCGCGTTTCGGTGAAGCTCTGCAATGCCCAGCGCCCGTCGGGATCGAGATCGGCGCGACTCGCATAGGCAACCATGGCCAGTTCCTGGTCAGACTCGACCTCGAACACGTAAACGCCACCAAACTGCAGTTGTTCGTCGACACGCTCCACATTGAACACGCGGCGGCCATCGCGCACCCAGGTGTTGCTCGTGCCGGCGAGGTCGGCCCGATTGCGCGCGGCCGTCCGATACTTGCGCGCGAACTGGTCAAGCGGCGGCGCGATGTACTCTGCGATTACGGCGCCGCCCACGGCCAGCAACAGCCCGGAGACGGCCACAGCCAGCCCGAGACGACGCGCGGAGATGCCCGCCGCTCGCATCGCGATCAGTTCGCTGTGCCCTGCGAGGTTACCGAGTCCGACCAGCGCACCCAGTAAGGTGGCGACGGGCAGCATGTCGACACCCAGCATCGGCAGTCGCAATGCCGTGTAGAGCGCTGCGCCTGCCGTCGTGTAGCTGCCTTCTCCGGTGTCGTCGAGCTGTCCGATAAACTCGATGAAGCCCGCCACGGCCAGCAGTACCAGCAGTACGAGCCCCGTGGCGCCGAGCACCGTGCGCAGCAGGTAGGCAGCGAGCGTCTTCATGAGGCCAGCCACCGCGACGGCCGGAAGCGACCAAACCACCCGTTCTGCGACGCCACCATAGCCATCGCGATGAACGCCATGGCGGCGTGCACGAACCAGATTCCGATGCGTGGATCAATTTGCTCGCGTTCCACCCAGACTTTGGCGGCACCGATCAGGTTGAAGTAGATGATGAACACGAGCACGCCGATCGCGAGCTTGCCGTAACGCCCCTGGCGCGGCTGGCTCCTGGACAGCGGCACGGCGAGCAGGGCCAGCACCAGCGTGGCCAGCGGCACGGACACGCGCCACTGCAGCTCGGCAATCTCGAGCGGGTCACGGGTTCCCAAAAGCTCAGCCGTCGACTTGGCCTCGGGCTTGAGCTCGCCCACCTCGGCCGCCGGCAGCGTGAAGGGCAAGCCGTACTCTGTGAACTCCACGATCTGGAACTGCGCCGCGCCCGGCACACCCAAGTAGCGGCGTCCGTCCGACAGTACGATGTAGCGCACGTCGTCGTCGCCATTGCGCTGCGTACCGCGCTTGGCCAGAACCACTTCGACTTCGTTATCGAGCCGGCGCTGCAGGAACACGTTAACGAGCGAGCCGTCGCCGTCGATCTGCTCCGCGAAAATCACCGTACCCTCGTCGCCCGCCTCGACAAAGCGACCCGCTTCGATCGCGGACAGGTCCATACGCCGCTGCGTCTCGGCGCCAATCACCTCGATTTTTGCGAGCGACTGTGGCGCGATCACCAACGCAAGCCAGGCGACAAGCGCGGCCAGTGGCAGTGCGAGCCACGCGACCGGCCGGTACAGGCCGCCGGGCCCAACGCGGCAGGCCATCATCGCCGGCAGCTCGCTGTCGCTGTAGAGCCTCGCCAGCGCGAGCATGACGGCCAGAAACAGCCCGAACGGGATCAGAATGGTCAGGTACTGCAACGCCGTGAGCCCGATCACGCTGAATACAGCGTCCTTCGCAATCTTGTCTCGGGCTGCGTCGCCCAGCACCCGGGCAAACTGATTCGACAGCAGGATCGCCAGCAACACGCCCGTGACGGAAACCCAGGTCTGGGCCGCCTCGCGGAGAATATAGCGATCGAGAATACGGAACATGGGGCTCAACGGGCGCTTAATTTCGGCCGGAGCTTCCAGTATTATCAGGCGCGCTCCGGGGGGGAGTTAGCTCGAATAGTAGCAGTGCGGCTCGTCGAAAACCTGCCATCGCCACGCCAACGCACCTGTTGCCAACACCCATCAGCTACGCCACCGCGGTGGTCTGGCGGCTTTGATCGCCAGAAAACCTTTCGAACAACAAGACCAAGCGGCAAGGAAAGAACGGGCCCCAGCCCGGGCCGCAGCAGGAGAGCCTCGAATGGAATGTGTGACCACGACGGCCGATGCCGCGAAGAAGGCGACGGACTGTGTCATCGTCGGCATCTACGACAAGAAGCGCTTGAGCGAAGCCGCTGAAGCCATCGACGACGCGGGCGACGGCCTAATCTCGAAACTCGTCGATCAGGGTGACCTGAGCGGCAAGCTGGGCGCGGCCGCGCTCCTAGCACGCCCGGCCGGCCTCAAGGCTAAGCGACTCGTCGTCGTAGGGCTTGGCACCAAGAACACCTTCGGCCGCCGCGAGTACCACCGCGCGACGCGCGCCGCACTCGCCAGCATTCGCTCGACGAAAGTTCGTGATGTCGTGAGCTACCTGTCGGCTGAGCCCGTGCGCGACTGCGAGCCCTACTACCGGGGCCGACTCGCCGCGCAGGCGCTGGGCGAGCACCTGTACCGGTTTACCAGCACGAAGAACGACAAGACGCCGCCCGCACCACGGATCCGCAAGCTCACGCTCGCGGCCGCTGAGCGTAGCGACCGCGACGAACTCACATTGGGGGCAGAACATGGCGCCGGCATCGCAGTGGGCATGAACCTCACTCGCGATTTGGGCAACACGCCGCCAAACATTTGTAACCCGTCCTACCTCGCCGACCAGGCGCGCGAGATGGCCGACAAATACACCAACCTCGAAGTCCGCGTGCTCGAGGAAGAAGACATGCTCGCATTGGGTATGAATTCGCTGCTGTCCGTCGGCGACGGATCCGATCAACCTTCGAAACTTATCCAGCTCGACTACCGCAACAACGGCGACGCCTCACCGGCCATTCTCGTGGGCAAAGGCATCACCTTCGACTCAGGCGGCATTTCGCTGAAGCCCGGCCCGGCGATGGACGAGATGAAGTACGACATGGGCGGCGCGGCGGCCGTCATGGGTGCCATGGCAGCGGTTGCGGCATTGCGCCTGCCTATCAACCTCACGGTCATCGTGCCGAGCGCCGAAAACATGCCCAGCGGTCGCGCGACGCGCCCGGGGGACGTGGTCGAGAGCATGTCGGGCAAAACCATCGAAATTCTCAACACGGACGCCGAAGGTCGCCTCATCCTCTGCGACGCGTTGACCTACGCGCAGCAGTACGGACCCACGATGCTTATCGACGTGGCGACATTGACCGGAGCCTGCGTCATCGCGCTGGGGCGCCACCGGTCCGGCGTGATGACCAACGACGACACGCTTGCCGACGAGATCGTGGCGGCCGGTGAGCGCGCGGTAGACCGCGCCTGGCACCTGCCACTGGACCAGGAGTACGCCGACCAGCTCAAGAGCAATTTCGCGGATCTCGCCAACATCGGCGGCCGCGAGGGTGGCGTGATTACGGCAGGCGCATTCCTCTGGCAATTCACGAAGAAGGCCCGCTGGGCACACATCGATATTGCCGGCACGGCCTGGCTCAGCGGCGGCAAGAAGGGTGCAACGGGCCGACCTGTACCGTTGCTGCTCGATCTGCTGCTGCAGCAGATCGACTAGGCGCTCGTGGCGCGCGCCGACTTCTACCTGCTGCGCGACGCCGGCGACGCCGCGCGGGAGCGGTTTGCCTGTCGGCTCGCGGCCAAGGTTTACGGCCTCGACCACGCGGTGCACCTGCGCGTTCCCGACGCTGCCGCCCTCGAGCGGCTCGACGCGTTGCTTTGGACCTTCACCGACGACAGTTTCGTGCCCCACGACCTGGCACTCGACGGTCAGCGCACGGCGCCCGTGACGCTGGCCGACGCCGCGCGGCCGTTGCCCGAGGGGACAGAGGTGTGCATCAACCTCTGCGACGATACCGTGGACACCCAGTGTCCGCGCATCGCTGAAATCGTCAGCGGCGACGACGCGGGCCGCGCCAACGGCCGGCAGCGCTACGCGAGCTACCGCGAGCGGGGTCTCGATCTCGACATGCACGAGCTCTGAGGCCATGAACGACGACGACATTCCCGTACTCACCAAAGTGGTCCGCCGCGAACGTCGGGCCCACCCGACGCTGACCCCCGACCTGCGCGCCGCCGTGGTAAAGGACGTCACGGCGCATTGCCGCGATGCCGTCGCCGACCTCATCCAGGCGGCAGCCGTCGATATTGATGCGCTGCTCACCGATCGCGTCATGGCCGAGCTGATGGAACGGCTGCCCAGCCTCGTGGAAACCGCGCTTGCCGAATGCATCGCGAAGCAAGAGGCAGAGCACGACGAGGCCGACAGCTAGCCGACCGGGGGCCGACTGGCTACACTCGCCGGCTACCCCATTTCAAAGCCCGCCTCGGGCGGATCAGACACTCATGGACAAGACCTACTCGCCGCATGCGATCGAGGCCCGGCACTACGCGCGCTGGGAAGCCGAAGGCCGCTTCCGCGCCCAGGGTGGCGACACCGCATTCTGCATCGTGATCCCGCCGCCCAACGTAACGGGCACGCTGCACATGGGCCACGCGTTCCAGGACACGATCATGGACGCGCTCACGCGCTACCACCGGCTGCGCGGCGACAACACGCTCTGGCAGCACGGCACCGACCACGCGGGCATCGCCACGCAGATGGTGGTGGAGCGCCAGCTCAATGCCGCGGGTACTTCGCGCCGCGATATCGGTCGCGATGCCTTCGTCGAAAAAGTCTGGGAGTGGAAGGACACCTCGGGTAATCGCATTAACGACCAACTGCGTCGCCTGGGCGCCTCCGTGGACTGGGATCGCGAACGCTTCACAATGGACGAGGGTCTGTCCGACGCCGTTACCGAAGTGTTCGTGCGGCTCCACGACGAAGGGCTCATTTACCGCGGCAAGCGCCTCGTCAACTGGGACCCCGTGCTGCACACGGCATTGTCGGATCTCGAGGTCCTGTCTGAAGACGAGAACGGCAGCCTCTGGCATTTCCGCTACCCGCTCGAGGACGGCTCGGGCCACCTCACGGTCGCGACCACGCGCCCCGAGACGATGCTCGGCGATACGGCCGTGGCCGTGCATCCCGAAGACGAGCGCTACCGTGATCTCGTCGGCAAGCGAGTGCGCCTGCCACTCGTCGATCGCCTTATCCCGATCGTCGCGGACGACTACGTCGACCCGGAGTTCGGCACGGGCTGCGTGAAAATCACGCCCGCGCACGACTTCAACGACTACGACATTGGCCAGCGCCACAGTCTTGAGATTATCAACATCCTCGATGACAACGCGGCGATCAACGACAACGCACCCGAGCGCTTCCGCGGGATGGACCGCTTCGATGCCCGCAAGGCCGTGGTTGCCGAGTTCGAATCACTGGGCCTGCTCGAAGGTGTCGAGCCGCATCAGCTCAAGGTGCCGCGCGGCGACCGCAGCGGTGCTGTGGTTGAGCCCTATCTGACAGACCAGTGGTACGTAAAGATCCAGCCGCTCGCCGACCCGGCCATCGCCGCGGTCGAGAATGGTGATATCAAGTTCGTTCCCGAGAACTGGTCCAAGACCTACTTCGACTGGATGCACAAGATCCAGGACTGGTGCATCAGTCGCCAGCTCTGGTGGGGGCATCGCATTCCCGCCTGGTACGACGACAACGGCGGCATTTATGTCGGTCGCAACGAAGCTGATGTGCGCAAGAAGTACAGCCTGGCGGCAGACCTCACGCTGCGCCAGGACGACGACGTGCTCGATACCTGGTTCAGCTCGGCGCTGTGGCCGTTCTCGACACTGGGCTGGCCCGACGAGACGCCCGAGCTCAAGACCTTTTACCCAACCAACGTGTTGGTCACAGGCTTCGACATCATCTTCTTCTGGGTCGCGCGCATGATCATGTTCGGGCTCAAATTCGCCGGTGATGTGCCGTTTCGCGAGGTCTACATCCACGGCCTGATCCGCGACCAGGACGGACAGAAGATGTCGAAGTCGAAGGGCAACGTCCTTGCCCCCATCGATCTCATCGACGGCATCGATCTTGAGTCGCTCGTCACCAAACGCACGACGGGGCTCATGCAGCCGCATCTGGCGCCCAAGATCGAGAAGGCGACGCGTCGACAGTTCCCCGATGGCATTCCCGAATTCGGCACCGACGCGCTGCGCTACACGTTTGCGTCGCTGGCGACGACGGGCCGCGACATTCGCTTCGACCTGGGCCGCATCGAGGGCTACCGCAATTTCTGCAACAAGCTCTGGAATGCCTCGCGCTTCGTGCTGAGCGTCACCGAGGCACTCGAGGATGGCGATGTGGCCACGCCAACGCCGGGTCTGGCCGACCGCTGGATTCGTTCGCGGCTCGCGCACTGCGCAGCCGAAGTGGAGCGCCAGTTCGAGCGCTACCGCTTCGACCTTGCCGCGCAGGCACTCTACGAATTCACCTGGTATGAATTCTGCGACTGGTACGTCGAGCTCAGCAAAGCGACGCTCTACGCCGATGACGCAGCCGCTGGCGACAAGGCCGCAGCCATGACCACACTCGTTGAAGTGCTTGAGTCACTCCTGCGCCTGCTGCACCCGATCATGCCGTTCATCAGCGAAGAGATCTGGCTGCGCGTCGCGCCGCGTGCGAAGGTCAGCGGCGAGTCGATCTGCGACATGCGCTGGCCGGAGACAGGCACGCGTGACGACGATGCCGAACGCGAGCTGGGCTGGGTACAGCAGTTCGTGCTGGGCGTGCGTCAGATCCGTGGCGAGATGGACATCGCACCCGGCAAGCCGCTGCCGGTGCTGCTCAAGGCGGCGTCCGACGACGACCTGGCCCTGCTCGAGGCACACCGGCCGCTGCTCGCACGAATGGGCAACATCGAATCGATTGATGTTACTGCTGAGGGCGACACGGCACCCGCCAGCGCCACGGCACTGCACGGCGAGATGCGCATCCACGTGCCCATGGCCGGGCTCATCGATGTCGGCAAGGAACTCGAACGTCTGGGCAAGCAGCTCGATAAGTCGCGCCAGGATTTGTCCCGAACGCGGGGTAAACTCGACAACCCGAGCTTCGTCGACCGGGCGCCGGCCGAGGTCGTGGCCACGGAACGGGCCCGTGCCGCAGAGCACGAACAGACGGTCTCGCGGCTCGAAGCACAGATCGCGGAGCTCGAATCGCTCGCAGATTGAGCCCCGGGGCACCAATCAGCCGGTAATGGGTCACATTCTGAGTGCGGCGTCCGTGCAAGGTGGCCGTGATTTGGCCATGATGCGTGTTGGTACTGCCCCCGAGGGTCTCCTGTGACCGATCCCGTTTCGATTTCGAAAGCCACGCCTGAACAGGCGCGCGACGCGCTTGTCGCCGCCCGTGACGCGCTCAACGGCATCATCCTGGGCAAGCCGCAGCAGATCGACCTGGCGATCACGTGCCTGCTCGCCCGCGGCCACCTGCTTATTGAAGACGTACCGGGCGTCGGCAAGACGACGATGGCGCGCGCACTGGCCGTCATCCTGGGCCTCGACTTTGCAAGGATCCAGTTTACTAGCGACCTGCTGCCTGCCGACATCACCGGCTTGTCGATCTACCAGAAAGACGACGGCACGTTCCGCTTTCACCCGGGCCCCGTGTTTACCCAGATGCTGCTGGCCGACGAGATCAACCGCGCCACGCCGAAAGCGCAGAGTGCATTGCTCGAAGCCATGCAGGAGCGCCAGGTCACGATTGACGGCGAGCGCCGTCCGCTGCCCGAACCGTTCTTCGTGGTGGCCACGCAGAACCCGACGGATCAGATTGGTACTTTTGAGCTGCCCGAATCACAGCTCGACCGCTTCCTCATGCGCGTTGAAATCGGCTATCCCGACGGCGAAGCCGAGCGCCGCCTGCTCGACGGGGAAAACCCGGGCGCCTCACTCGACACCATCGAACCGGCACTGAGTGCCGCCGATATCGTCGCGCTTCAAAGCGAAGTGGCGGGCGTCACGGCCAACGCGCACCTGCTCGACTACTTGCAGGCGCTCGTCGCGCACACGCGCAACGCGCCCGAGTTCGTGACGGGCCTGTCGCCGCGCGCCTCAATCGCGCTCGCGAATGCCTCGCGCGCCTACGCGCTGCTCGCCGGGCGCAGTGTCGTGTACCCGGATGACCTGCAGGCTGTGTTCGCCGCCATCGCGGGCCACCGCCTCGTCGTGACCAGCGAGTTTGCACACCTGTCGCCCGCCGACCGCGCCGCGCATGTCCTCGACGCCGTGGCCATCCCTTAGGCCGCTTCGCGCCGGGTTCTACCGGCGCGTCGCGCGCTGGGTCCGCAAGCGGCAGGGTGAGGACACGCTGCCGCTCAAGCTGACCTCGCGTCGCCTCTACATCCTGCCCACGCCTGTTGGCACGACCTTCGGCATCGTGTGTTTCGCGATGCTGCTGGGCTCAATGAACTACAACAACTCGATGGGCTTCGCGCTCACGTTCCTGCTGGTTGCCACGGGCCTGGTTGCCATGCACCGTTGTCATCGCAATCTGGCGGGGCTCGAGGTGATCGCTGTGCATGCCGCCCCCGTGTACGCGGGCGAGTCGGCGCACTTCGATATCGAAGTGACGAACACGAGCGGCGGTGAACGTATCGAGCTTACGGGCCGAATCGGCGGCAACCGGGGCCGAGTCATCGACGTCAAAGCCGGCAACACGTCACGTATCCGCATCGAGGTGCCCACGAAGCGCCGCGGCGCACTGGCCGTCGCGCGGATCTCACTCAATTCACGCTATCCGCTTGCCTTGCTCAATTGCTGGACCTGGCTGCACGTGGATACGCGCTGCACGGTGTGGCCGCGACCCGCAGACGATGCGCCGGCGCGACCCGTCGCGCCGAGCGCGGACGGCGGCCGCGCGGGCGAGCTCGGTGACGAAGACTTCTCGGGCTTGCGCGACTACCGCGAAGGCGACTCGCCGCGGCTTATCGCCTGGAAGCATCTGGCGCGCAGCGACACGCTCGCCTCAAAACAGTTCTCGGGGGCCAGCGTGTCGACGCAATGGATCGACTACGACACCGCACCGGGCACCGACCCTGAGCGGCGCCTGTCCGTACTCGCGAGCTGGATCATTGCCGCCGAAGCCGCCGGCGACCGGTACGGCCTGACCTTGCCGGACAGCACACTGGCGCCCGCACGCGGCGCCGCGCATCGCGACCGCTGCCTCGATGCCCTTGCGCGGTTCGGCAGTCCGGAGTCAGACCATGCGGGCTGACGGTCGACTCGCGCACAGCCTGCCGCTCATCGTTGGGGCGCTGCTCGCGGCGTTCCTGCCGCAGATCGCGACCAAGCCGCCCTGGATCACGCTGTTCCTCGTGACCTGCGCGGGCTATCGGCTGCTGGCCGAACGCCGTCGATTGCGCCTGACACCTGCATGGATTCGCACGATCCTCGGACTTGGCAGTTTCATTGCTGTGCTCCAGGTCTATGGCGGCATCAACGGTGTGGCGCCTGGCAGTGCGCTGCTGGCCGTAATGGCCGCACTCAAGCTGCTCGAAACGTATTCTCAGCGTGACCAGTTCGTGCTGCTCTTTATCTGCCTGTTCATGATCCTCGCAAGCTTCCTGCAAGGGCAGCACATCTGGTCCGTCGTGTACCTGTTTGGCGCCTTCGGGGTTACGCTCGCGGCCTGGAGTGCCGCCGCCCGTGACGGCGTGCCGCGCACCGGGCGCTGGTATGCGCGCGAGGCCGGCGTCGCCCTGAGTCTTGCCCTTCCCCTGCTGCTTGCGCTTTGGGTTCTGTTCCCGCGCGTGCCGGGGCCCTTTTGGGCCATTCCCACAGAATCGGGCAGCGCGAACACCGGGCTCTCAAACACGATGAGTCCTGGCGACATCTCCAATCTCAGCAAGTCCAATGCGCTCTCGTTCCGCGCGAGCTTCGAAGGTCCGACACCCGCGCCCTCGCAGCGTTACTGGCGCGCCATCGTCATGGACCGTTTTGACGGTCGCAGTTGGGCGGCTAATGAGGACTGGGCTACGCCGGAGCCGAACACTGTCCTGCCGGGTGCGCCCGGGATTCGCTACACGGTGCGCATGGAGCCGACAGACCAGCGCTGGATGTACGCGCTCGATATGCCAGTTTCGCGAGACGGTCGCGAGATGCTCATGACGCGATTCCAGACCCTCGAGAGCCGAAAGCCCATCAACGAGCGCAAGGAATACACGGTCGTCTCGGTGCTCGACTACAAGACCAATACGCGGATGCAGCAGAAGCGCAATAGCTACAACACGCTTCTGCCCGACGGCGTGAATCCGCGCGCCCGTGAATTCGCGACGCAATTGCGTGGTGAATCGGCGTCCATTGAAGACTTCGCAAACCGCGTGCTCAGCCACTTCCGCAATGAGCCCTTCTACTACACGCTGTCGCCGCCGCCTCTCGGTCGCGACTCCGTCGATGAGTTTGTGTTCGAAACACGTCGCGGCTTCTGCGAACACTACGCCTCGGCCTTTGCCTTCATGATGCGCGCCGCGGGCGTGCCCGCACGCATCGTCGCGGGCTACCAGGGCGGCGAAGTCAATCCGCTCGGCGGCTTCCTGACCGTGCGCCAGTCGGATGCGCACGCCTGGACCGAAATCTGGATCGCCAATCGCGGCTGGGTGCGCGTCGACCCCACAGCGGCCGTCGCGCCCCAACGCATCGAGCAGAATCTCGACAGCGCGCTGCGCGAGTCGGGCGAACGGGTGCCGGGCGCCTTCGACCTGCCCATCATGGAACGACTGCAAGTCGCCTGGGATCTTGTCAACGCGCGATGGGACGAATGGGTCCTGGGATTTGGCCCCGAGACGCAGCGCAATTTCTTCGAATGGCTCGGGCTTGAGAACCCCGACTGGCGCGACTACATCGTGCTCCTCACGGTGAGCCTCATCAGCATCATGGCCGTGATCACGGGGCTTTTGTGGTGGCAGCAAAGACCGCCCACGCGAGATGCCGCGAGCCGGGCCTACCGCGCGCTGCAACGCCGGACGGGGACGCGAACCTTGCGCGGAGAAGCGCCGCTGGCCTGGGCGCGGCGTGCGGGTGTCGCGCGGCCCACACAGGCGGCCCACATCGATGCCGCAGTAAAACTGTACCTGGCAGCGCGCTATGGGGATGAACAGGACGCCGTGCCGCGCCTGCGGCGCGCAATCCGATCATTGCCGCGCAAACGCGCGGAGGCTTAACGCGCAGGCTTGACGTCCGACACGTCGACGCGCGTGAGTACCATCACCCCGAGCACGAACAGCGGGATCAGCGCGAGCACCGACACGCGCGGGTCATCACTGACAAGTGCAAGCAGGCCAATGAGCAGCGGTCCCAGAATCGCAGCGAACTTGCCCAGCATCGAATAGAAACCGAAGAACTCAGAAGCTTTCTCGGGCGGCACGAGGCGCGCGTACAGTGAGCGACTCATAGCCTGCACGCCACCCTGTACGAGCCCCACGCCAATCGCCATCGCGTAGTACTGCCAGACCTCCTCGAGCACCAAACCCCAGAGCCCGATGAGCAGGTAGACGCTCACACCCATATAGATGGCGCGTTTGGGTCCAATGCGGTCACCCAGCCAGCCGAAGCCCAGGGTCGCCGGTACACCGATGATGTTCGTGATGAGCAGCGCCAGCATGAGGTCGTTCTGCTCGAAGCCCAGACGCAGGCCAAAATTCGTGGCCATGAGAAACAGCGTGTGCACGCCGTCGATGTAGAGCCAGTAGGCCAGCAGGAACAGGCCCAGGTTCTTGTACTTGCGCACCTCTCGGAAGGTCTTGATGAGCGTGCGGTAGCCGTCGACGATGGCGCGCCCGAGCGACGGACCCTCGTTCTTTTGCTCCTTGACGAACAGCACGAGTGGAATTGTGAACACAAGCCACCACACGGCCACGAGCGCAAACGCAATCTGTGTGGCCACGGCCGCGTTGGCCAGCCCGAAGGTCTCGGGCGACTGAACCATCCAGAGGTTAAACAGGAACAGAAGCACACTCGCGCCGTAGCCCATGCTGAAGCCCAGCGCGGACACCTGCTCAAACTCGTCGGGTTTTGCCACGTTGACAATCAGTGAGTCGTAAAACGTGTTGGCACCGTAGAAGCCGACGAGCGCGATGAGATACAGGCCCAGCGCCGCTTGCCACTGGCCCTGACCGACAAAATACAACGAACCTGTCGACGTGAGCGCGAGGCCCGTGAACACGATCTGGAACCGCTTGCGCGCACCCCCGGCGTCGGCGATGGCACCCAGCACCGGAGCCACGAAGGCAATGATCAGGCTGGCTGCCGCCGTGGTCAGCCCGCGGCGCGCAGTCACGAGCGACGCGTCAGTACATTCGGACCAGTAGTTACTCAGGAGCACCGGGTACAGCGTGGCAACCACCGACAGTGCAAACGCCGAGTTGGCGCAGTCATAAAGCACCCAGCCCAGAATGGGGCGTTTCTTCAGCAGTTTCAGGGCCATGGCTGCGCTCCGTGTTGTGGGCGTCTAGAGCTCTCGCGTGGCCCGGAACGTGACGTCGGGCCAGCGCTCTTGGGTCAAGTCGAGATTGACGCGCGTGGGTGCAATATAGACGAGCGCCTCGCCGTGATCGATGGCCAGGTTGTCATGCGCCTTGCGCTTGAACTCGTCGAGCATCTTGGCGTCGTTACACTCGACCCAGCGCGCCGTGTGCACATTCACGGACTCGAAGCGGCACTCAACGTTGTACTCATCCCGAAGCCGCGCCGCGACGACATCGAACTGAAGCACGCCGACAGCGCCCAGAATCAGGTCGTTATTGCGCATCGGTCGGAACAACTGCGTGGCACCCTCTTCACACAACTGCGCGAGGCCCTTTTGCAGCGCCTTGAGTCGCAGCGGGTCGGCCAGCATGGCGCGACGGAAGATCTCGGGTGCAAAACTCGGGATGCCCGTGAAGTTCACCGTGTCGCCTTCGGAGAAGCTGTCGCCGATGTTGATCGTGCCGTGGTTGTGCAGGCCGATGATGTCGCCGGCGACGGCGCTGTCAGCCTTGTGGCGATCGGCAGCCATGAACGTAATGGCCTCGGGAATCTTGATGTCCTTGCCGAGCCGCATGTGCCGCACCTTCATTCCGGGACGAAACCGGCCCGAGCACAGGCGCATGAACGCGATGTGATCACGATGACCTGGATCCATATTAGCCTGAATCTTGAACACGAAGCCCGTGAGCTTCTGCTCGTCAGGGTCCACGAGCCGCTCCTCGGCAGCGCGCGCCTGTGGCGGCGGCGCGCTGTCTACGAAGCCCGCGAGCAGCTCGCGGACACCGAAGTTGGAGATCGCCGAACCAAAGTACACGGGCGTCTGTTGGGCCGCGAGATAGCTCTCACGATCAAACTCGGCGTACACACCACGCACGAGCTCGATCTCGTCGACATAGTCCTGCCAGTCATCGCCGAGCAATTCGCGCGCCGCATCGCTGTCGAGGCCGTCAATGGTCTCGGTCGTGCCCGCGCGCTCCTTGTCGGTCGCGTGGTAGGTGTAGATCCGGTCCTCGGCGAGGTGGTAGACGCCCTTGAGGCGGCTGCCCATGCCGATGGGCCAGGTGATGGGCGTGCAGGCGATATCGAGTACGGACTCGATTTCGTCGAGCAACTCGATGGGCTCGCGGCCCTCGCGGTCGAGTTTGTTGATGAACGTCACGATGGGCGTGTCGCGCAAACGACAGACTTCCATGAGCTTGATCGTGCGCTGCTCAACGCCCTTGGCACAGTCGATCACCATCATGGCCGAGTCGACCGCCGTGAGCGTGCGGTAGGTGTCTTCGGAGAAGTCCTCGTGGCCGGGTGTGTCGAGCAGATTGACGACGGTGTCACCAAACGGGAACTGCATGACCGACGAGGTCACGGAGATACCGCGCTCCTGTTCGAGCTTCATCCAGTCCGAGGTGGCGTGCCGGCTGGCCTTGCGGCCTTTGACCGTACCCGCAAGCTGAATGGCGCCGCCGAACAGCAACAGCTTTTCGGTCAGCGTCGTCTTACCGGCGTCGGGGTGAGAAATAATGGCAAAGGTCCGGCGCCTGCCGACCTCGGCTCCGATAGCGCTCATCTGGGCTCCGCTACAGGGTCAGGGCGAGAACCAGCGCGTCCTCACGCCGGTTGTCGGCCGCGCGATAGTAGTCGCGGCGGCGGCCGATCGTAGCAAAGCCGATGCCTTTGTACATGTTGATTGCCGCGAGGTTCGACGGTCGCACCTCGAGGAACATACGTTTCACGCGCGCCTTGCGTGCCTCGGTGATCAAATGCTGCAACAGCCCAAGCCCTGAGCCACGCCGCCGAAATGCAGGCGCCACGCACACGTTGAGCACGTGCGCTTCGCCGGCCGCCACGGACAGGATGCCGTAGCCCCGCAATTCGCCAGCCTGCTCGATGACGAGACACAGGTAACCCGCCAGCAGGCAATCGCGGAAAATACCCGTCGACCAGGGGTAGTCGTAGCTCTGCTGCTCGATGCGCGCCACGGCCTCAAGATCTTCATGGTTCATGGGCCGAACCGAGGGGACCAGAACGTCGCTGGCCGCACTCACGATGCAGACTCCAACAGCGCGCGCACGCGCTTCAGGTCCTCCCAGGCGCGCGCCTTTTGCGCAGGTTCTCGCAGCAGGTAGGCCGGGTGGTAGGTCACGACGAGCGGTACGTCGCGATCGGGCAATTGGTGGGTCTTGCCACGCATGCGACCCAGTGGCATATCAACCTGCAGCAGGCGTTGCGCGGCGATGCGGCCCACGGCGATCACGACGTCAGGCGCCACGGCTGTGAGCTGTTGTTCGAGGTAGTCATTGCAGGCGGTGACCTCATCGACACGCGGATCGCGATTACCCGGTGGTCGACACTTGATCGTGTTGGCGATGAACACAGTGTCACGGTCGCAGCCGATCGCGCGCAACATCGCGTCCAGCATGTGTCCAGCACGCCCCACAAACGGCTCACCCGTGCGGTCCTCCTCAGCCCCCGGTGCTTCGCCGATCACCATGAGGCGCGCATCGCGCGGGCCAACGCCAAAAACAGACTGCGTACGCGTCTCGTGCAAACGGCACTGCGTGCAGCGCGCGACGGCCTGGCGCAACACCTGCCAGCGCAATTCCGTGTCGGCGGCTGCGGGCTCGGGCGCAGGCAACGTGGCTTCCGCCGTTACAGTAGCCTCAGTAATGGGCGCGGCGGGCTCTGGCGTCACAGCGACCTCGGCGACCGGCGCTGCGGCCTCGCGTGACACGAGGACATCGATGCCCATGGCCTCGAGATAGGCGCGTTGCTGCGCAGACAGACCCTGCTCAGCCACGATCCGCCGGCTCCGAATCCGTATCCGGAGTCGTTTCCGTCGTCGCGTCGTGTTCGTCGTCCTGCGTCTCCTCGTCATCATCAAGTGTGGCGAGGCGGCTCGGGCGCCGTGCCATCCACCAGGTGAGCGGGCCCGAGAGGGCGTACACGAAGAACAACAGGAACAGGACCAGCGGCGGCTCGATTGAGATGAGCGCGATGATAAGTGGCACGAGCAACAGCGACGCAAATGACACCTTGCGGCCCAGGTTGATCGTCTTGAAGCTGTAGTAATGCAGGTTGCTGACCATGGCCGCACCCGCCGCGGCCGTGATCACGAAACCGGACACGAGCCCGCCAAAACCGCTCAGACCATAATCAGCGCTGAGCCAGACAAAGGCTGCAACCAGCGCCGCCGCCGATGGGCTCGGCAAACCCTGGAACCAGGCCTTGCCCAGCTTTGAAGGCACAGCGTTGAACCGTGCCAGCCGCAGTGCCGCGCACACAGCAAACAGAAATGCGACGAGCCAGCCAATGCGGCCCCAGGCGATCGAATACTCCGCCAGTCGTGCGACACCCCACTGGTACACCACCACGGCCGGCGCGAGGCCGAAGCTGACCATGTCGGAAAGGCTGTCGTACTCCTTGCCAAAGGTCGACTGAGTGCTCGTCATGCGGGCCACGCGACCGTCGGCGCCATCCATGACCATGGCAACGAACACCGCGATACCGGCGCGCACAAAGTTGCCATCGATCGCAGCGACGATCGCGTAAAAACCCGCAAACAACGCGAGCGTTGTCAGCAAGTTGGGCAGCAGGTAAATCCCGCGCCCCCGTTGGCGCTCATTGCGGTCCGTCATGGGCAAAGTGTGCCACGAAGCGCGGTCTAGCTGCGACCGATGCCGCAAGGCCTGCGCTGCGTCAGGCTCGGTCTGCCGACACCTTATTGTCGCGGCGCAACTCGGCCAGCTCCGTGACCGACGCAACAACGCTGTCGCCCACGTCGACGCGCACGAGAACGTCGGCCGGCAGATAGAGCTCGCAGCGCCGCGCCAGCCTCACAAAGGCCGCGCGGTGGCCGTGACCGATCCGCTCGCCGTAACGCCGGAACGCACTGGGTACGCCCAGCCAGCCACCGCCCGAAAATGCCACCACGACATCGTCGCCGCCATCGCCCCGAATCCAGAGGCCGCCTCGCCCTGTCATCTTCGAGCCCTCACGCGCATTGTCACGCGGGTCGAGAATTTTGCCCTCGAGCGGTGCACGTACGGTGTAAGCGCCCATCGGGTCCACGCGGATGATGATGCGCATGGACTCGCGCTCTAGCAGCCCCGAGCGGCAGCGGCTGATATTGAGCACCTTGCCATCCACGGGCGCCAGCACCCCCAGCGGCAGCATGGGAATGTCACGCTGAGGGTCCTGGAACAGCGCCAGCAGCAGGCCCATCGGGATCAGCATCGTAAGCGCCCAGGCGGGTCCTGCGAACTTGGCCAGCAGCAGCGCAATCGCGGCGCAGGCGGTAAAGGGCCAAAAGCCCTCGGCGGCAAAAGCGGAATGACGTCGCATGCGCGCAGTCTAACCGCTTGGGGCCATGCGGTGACCCCTGCAGATCGTTACAATGCGCGATCGTTTCACAGTCGGTCAGGCCCGATGAAAGTCAGCGCCCTCAATCTCAAGACGCTCAAGGAAACTCCGGCCGAGGCCGAAGTGGTCAGCCACCAGCTCATGCTCCGCACGGGGATGATCCGGCGCCTGACGTCCGGCATCTTCACCTGGATGCCGATCGGCCTGCGCGTCGTGCGCAAGGTTGAAGCGATTGTGCGTGAAGAAATGAACGCGATCGGCGCGCTCGAGCTGCTCATGCCCGCCGTGCAACCCGCGGAGCTCTGGCGTGAGTCGGGTCGCTGGGACCAGTACGGCCCGCTGCTGCTGCGCATGCGCGATCGCCACGAGCGTGACTACTGTGTCGGTCCGACACACGAAGAGGTGATCACGGATGTGGCCCGCCGCGAGTTGCGCTCCTACCGCGACCTGCCGATCAGCTACTACCAGATCCAGACCAAATTTCGCGACGAGATCCGCCCGCGTTTCGGCGTGATGCGCTCGCGCGAGTTCATCATGAAGGACGCCTACTCGTTCGGACGCAACGCAGAAGAACTCGGGGCCAGCTACGACGCCATGGCCGGGGCCTACACGCGCGCGTTCGAGCGCATGGGGCTGACGTTCCGAAAGGTCGATGCCGACTCGGGTGAGATCGGCGGCAGCCGCTCGCAGGAGTTTCACGTGCTCGCGGACTCGGGCGAAGACGCCATCGCGTTCTGCCCCGCCGATGACTACGCCGCCAACGTCGAAATGACGCCCGCGCCCGCCGCAGCGGATCGCCCAGAGGCGAGCACCGAACTTGCGCGCGTGGATACACCGGGCGCGAAGACGATCGAAGATGTGTGCAAGGCGCTGGACGTCACCGCAGACCGTATTGTGAAGACGCTGATCGTGGCCGGCGATGAAGGCCCCATCGCCTTCGCGCTGCGCGGTGATCATGAGCTCAACGCGGTCAAGGCCGCCAAGCTGCCCGGCGTCACCACGCCGCTGACCATGGCCGAGCCGGCAGAGATCGTGAAAGCCACGGGCGCACCGCCCGGCTCCGTCGGTCCCGTCGGGCTTGAGATCCCGCTGTTCGTCGACCACGCGGCAGCGGAACTCGCGGACTTTGTTTGCGGCGCCAACGACAAGGGCGTGCACCTGACGGGCGTGAACTGGGGGCGGGACCTTCCCGCGCCGGATTCCGTGGACCTGCGCAACGTCGTCGCTGGCGACCCGTCGCCCACGGGTGCAGGCGCGCTGGAGATTGCGCGCGGCATCGAGGTGGGGCACATCTTCCAGCTTGGCACCAAGTACTCGGACGCCATGGGCGCCACTGTGCAGGATGAGGACGGCTCGGCACTGACGGTCACCATGGGCTGTTACGGTATCGGCATCACGCGCATCGTGGCCGCGGCCATCGAACAGAACCACGACGACGCCGGCATCATCTGGCCCGAGCCGCTGGCGCCATGGACAGTCATCCTTGTGCCCATTAATGCGCACAAGAGCGACGCCGTACGTGAGGCTTCGGACGCGCTCTACGCAGACCTGCTCGCGGCCGGCGTGGAAGTGCTCTACGACGACCGGGACGCGCGACCGGGTGCCAAGTTCGCCGACGCCGAGCTGCTTGGTATTCCGCACCGCATCACGATCGGTGACCGCGGGCTGGCAACGGGCGATTTCGAGTACCGCTACCGTCAGGCCGAAAACGCCGAGATGCTGAAGCGTGACGACGTTCTCAGGCGCGTTGGCGCCGCGTGACATAATCTCGGGGGATGTACCTCCGAGCCACACTGCTGTGCGTCGCGCTCTTGCTGGCCCCGGCCAGCCAGGGCGCAAAGCCCGCTGAGCCCGATCCGCAGCTCGCGGCGGCCTTGCGTGAGGCCGCACTGAACGCCAACACGTTCGACGACCGCTTCGACGCTGAAGTCTGGCTCAAGGACATGTCGACACGGCTGGGCAGCCGCGTACCCGACCCCGAAGAACGCATCCGCATCCTGCGTGGCGTGCACCGCGAGGCCCAGCGCGTGGACCTGCCGCCGGAACTCGTGCTCGCCGTCATCGACATCGAGAGCAACTTCGACCATTACGCGATTTCCTACGCGGGTGCCAGAGGTCTCATGCAAGTGATGCCGTTCTGGCTCGACGAGATCGGACGGCCTGACGACAGCCTCTTCGATATCGACACCAACCTGCGGATGGGCTGCACCATTCTGCGCCACTACTACGACCGTGAACGCGGTGACCTGCACCGGGCGCTGGCGCGCTACAACGGCAGCCTGGGCAGCCGCAAATACTCGTCGAAGGTTCTGGAACGCCTGCGCACCCGCTGGCGCCGGCAGTAGCAACGCGCCTAACGGTTGCCCGTCGTGAAGGCTGCGGGCAGTTCGGGCAAGGTCACTTCTTCTGCCGTAATCGCTTCAACGCGGCTCAATGGCGAGCCCTGCCAGAGCCAGGATTCCAGCTCCGTGATTTTCTCTGCTTCGCCGACCGCGAGCACTTCGACGCGACCATCACGCAGGTTGATCGCGTGGCCGCGCAGACCCAGTGACTGGGCCACATCACGCGTGCTGGCACGAAAGAATACACCCTGAACCTTGCCGGCCAGGTGAAAGCGGCGTGCGATGGTGGCCACGATTCGGTCAGCGGCCCTACTTGATGGGAACCGGTTGTTCGCGATTGGGCTCGGTACGCTGACGTTCAGAGGCTTCGCGCGCCTCCGTGGCCAACTGCTTGGCCAGGCCCGCATCGCGACGGGCCGCCGCGTAGGCGCGGCGCTCGAGATTGCTCTGGGCGCTCTTGAGCAGCAGCTTGGCTTCGACGAACTGCGTGGGCGCGTGTTTGGCCGCATCCACTTGTTCTGCGGCCGCAATAGCCAGCCGTGCGTCGGACATCTCCTGAACGGGTGGTGACGCACTGGTACAGGCGGCGAGGATGCCGACCGCGCAGAGACACAAAATGAGGCGGTGCACACGCATAATCCACCAAACGCTAGCAAGCGCCTGACTGGGCCGTCAAGCCAGAGAGCGGCCTGCCAAGCACCCGACGAACTGGCATACTGGCGCGCCCCGATTCAGGCACCGAGACATGCAGGACATTCTCGTTCTTTACTATTCGCTGCACGGCTCAACCGAGGCGCTGGCGCGCGAGATCTGCCGCGGCATCGACGCAAGCGGCGTCGCCGAGGCGCGCTTGCGCACCGTTCCGGGCGTTTCCGCCAAGAGCGAGGCGTCCGAGCCCCCGGTCCCCGAGGACGGCCCGCCTTACGTCAGCCGCGAAGACCTCGCGGAGTGCGCCGGGCTGGTACTGGGCAGTCCAACCCGGTTTGGCAACATGGCCGCGCCCGTCAAGTACTTCCTCGATGGCACCAGTGGCGAGTGGCTCTCGGGCGCGCTGTCCGGAAAACCCTGCGGTGTCTTTACCTCGAGCAACGCCATGCACGGCGGCCAGGAATCCACGCTCATCACGATGGCCATCCCACTGCTCCACCACGGCATGATCTGGTGTGGCGTGCCTTACAGCGAGAAAGCACTGTCGACGACGACGCGTGGCGGCACGCCTTACGGCCCCACCCAGGTTGCCGGCGACGATAGCGCGGGCGTGCTCGACGCCGATGAGGCCACCATTGCCCGCGCCTTTGGCGCGCGTATCGCCGATATCGCCCACCGCCTCGCCCGCAGATGATTGGGACGCTCGCAGCACGACGACGCGTCGGTCTCGGCGGCTGGTTGCTGCTGGCGCTCGTGACCCTGGCCTGGTTGTGGCAGGCGCGCGGCTCTCTGGCGTGGTGGGCCTGGCCTGTGGTGTTTGCGCCGTTCGTCGCGCTATTGCCGGGCCTGTTGACACCAACCCGCAACGCCTGGCTGCTCGCGCTGCTCGCCACCATTGGCTACGCGTCGGTGGGCTTTATGGACGCGATCGCGAACCCCGGCGCGGCGGGATTCGCCTATGTGCTTGCGGGCGCGAGCCTCGCGGCCTTCTTCGCCATCATCCCCGCGGTCCGTACGCTGCCCGCACCACCGCGCGACGACGCCCCCTAAACCCTCTCCAGACCCTTTCCAGACCCCTTCTAGACCCCTTCGGCGCGCAACACGTCGCGAACAAACGGCACGGTGAGCCGCCGGTTTGCGGCCAGTGAGCGGGCGTCGAGCAGCTGCAGCCAGTCAAACAGGACGGCGAGATCGCGCGGCAGACGCAGCGCCAGATATCGCGCCGTCTCGTCCGGGAGCCGCAGACCACGCGCCTCGGCACGCATCTTGAGCGCCTCGAGCTGACCCGCGTCACCGGGTGGCTGCAATCGAAACAGAGACAATGCGCTCAAACGGCTTTCGAGGTCGGCAAGCTCAAAGCCCGCGTCGGCCGGCCTGGCGGGCGCACTGATAATGAGCCGCCCGCCTTGTTCGAGCATGCGTTCGTAGAGCACAAGCAATGCGCGTTCCCAATCCGCGTCGCCGGCGATCGTCTCGATGTCATCGAGACAGATGACCGCGTCAGCAGGCAAACCGTCGACGGCCGTGGCTGGCAGGCCCATGCGCAACGGCAGGTAGAGCGCGTGTCCGGCGGGTTGCGACGCCACCGCCGCCTGCAACAGATGGCTGCGGCCACTGCCGCGCGCGCCCGACAGCCAGACACCTGGCGCCGCGGGCGCGTTGAGCGCGGCTACGGCCGCGCCATTGGGTCCGGCGTAGTACGTATCAAACCGCGCCTCGACGTCGAGACCGATGTCGAGGGGCAGCTGCCCCGTGGACTCAGGCGTCATTGCGCTGCCTGGGCTCGCGCGCCTCGAGGAAGGACTCGGCTTCCGGGTGATCGCGCAGATATCGGTTATAGGCGAAGCGCACGAACACAGCGATGGCGGCGGCTGCCGGCAGCGCCAGCAGGACGCCGAAGAAACCGAACAGGAGGCCAAACGCCATCACCGCGAAAATAACGAGCACGGGGTGCAAGCCAATGCGGTCGCCCACGAGCTTGGGTGTCAGCACCGAGCCCTCGATGAACTGCGCCACCGAGAACACAACCACCACGAGGCCGAGCTGCAGCAGACCGCCGCCGTCGGGCGAATTGAACGCCGTGAGGCTGGCCAGCCCAATGCCGAAGATGAAACCGAGGTAGGGCACAAAGCTCACAAGCCCCGCGACGACGCCGATGGCCAGCGCGAATTTGAGCCCGATGAGCATGAGACCGCCCGAGTACATGACGGCCAGCCCGAACATGACGAGCAACTGCCCGCGCAGAAATGCGCCCAGCGTTTCGTCCGTCTCGCGCGCCAGCGTAAACACGGCGTCGCGGTTTCGTGCGGGCACGAGTGCGCCCAGCCGCGCGATGATGAGGTCCCAGTCGCGCAACAGGTAGAAGGTCAGTACGGGGATCAGAAACAGGTTGATGATGCCCGTCAGCAGCGCACCACCCGAACGGGTCAGCTGGCTCAGCAGCGTACCGCCGAGGCTCGCAGCATCGGCGCCGTAGCGCTCGATAAGGGCGGCGAGTCCAACGTCGGCGTCGTCGGTGCCCTCACCCAGCAAGCCCGCAACGTGCGGCCAGACCTGGTTCTCGAGCAGCTCGACGTAGCGCGGCAGCACTTCCAGCAGCGCACCAATCTGCGAGTTGACCAGCGGGATCAGCAACAGGATGAGCCCGCCAAGGACGACGAATGTAAGCAGGAACACCACAAGTACGGCCAGTGATCGGGGCAAGCGCATTTTCTGCAGCCGGTCTGCCAACGGGTCACCGATGTAGGCAAGCAGACCTGCAGCCACGAAGGGCGTCAGCACGGGCGCCAGCAGGTACAGGAGGTAGCCTGTCGCGCCCAGGGCGCCCAGCGTGAGCAGTTTCTGATCGTTGGTCATGCGTTGTGCTCCCCGGCCCTGCGCGTCCACTCGAGCATGTAGCCGAGCGTACTCACGAGCATCGTCGTGATGAGTGCCGCCATCAGTGCCGGCAGTACCAGAGGCGCGAGCGTTGACGTCAGAATGCTGGACGCCAGCTCCGGATACGCCGCATCCAGCAGCGCCAGAAAGACGTAGGCGAGCATTAGCACGGTGTTGAGCTTGCTCACCAGGCTCGGCTTGCCTTCGAGATCGCCATAGAGAAAGTGATAGGCAATCGCGCCACCCATGATGGTCAGGTCACGCAACACAACCAGCGCCGCGAGCCACCAGGGTGTCACACCCACCAGGGCCATCACGATGAACGTACCGATGAGCAGGAGTTTGTCGGCGATGGGATCGAGGATGGCGCCGATCTGGGTGCGCCAGTCGAATCGCCGCGCAAGCCAGCCATCGATGCCGTCGGAAAAGCCGGCCACGAAAAACAGACTGACCCCGAGCGTGAAGCGCTCGCTCTCGATGGAGGCCACCACCATCGGCACCAGCGCAATGCGCGCCAGCGAAATCAGATTGGGAATCCAGCGCAGCACGCCTAGTCCCCGACGCCTCCCGCTGGCCGAAGCCGATAGAACAAATCGGCCTCCTCAAAGGCCGGCGGTGGCAGCGTGCCCGGCACAGTCACGATGGATTGGCGCGGCACCGTATCGTCGGGGCCCACGGTCACGCTCGGTGGCATCGAACCCGCAATCTCGCCAAGCGTCACGGGCGCTTCGGGACTGCCCAGGACTACGTCCCCGGCGCGGCCTGCAAACGGCACGGCTCGCAGCGGGGGATCGACCCGTTCGAGCACGGTGCCCTCAAGCAGGCGCGCCAGGCGGTCGCGACCTGCCAGCGCGTCGACAGACACCAGCACCTGGTCGCCGCGCATAGCAAGGACACGGACGTCCTCGACGAGGCTGCGGCCCACCAGGAAGTTCACGAGCCGCGCGTAGTCCGCGAGGCCATCCACTGCGACCACTGAAATGCGCACATCGGCCGAGCCTTCGGGGCTCGACGCGAATTGCGACATGAGCCGGCCGCCGACGCGCGCAAACGCGAGGTTCACGTCACCCGCAAACCGGGATTCGTTCTCACCGAAGACCCAGGTCCAGCGGATCGACGATGGATTGCGCGAGCTCACCCGCCCGATGAGGATGCTCTCGACGTCATAGCGCGCGGACGCCGCAACGATCACGTCGCTGAAGCCGCCCCAGATGTCGGAAGGGGTCACGCTGGCCAGGTCGGTCTCGTCGTAGCGCGGCAGCATCACCGGGATGCCAAATCGCTGCGCGGCGTCGGCGACGGCCGCGCCGTAGGCCGCTGTCGGCGGCAGCTGCGGCTCGGCGGGCGTCGCACCGGCCTCGACGAGTGGCACCTGGGGTGCGTTCTCAACCGGCACGGGCTCAGGCTCGGGCGGCTCGAAACTGTCGAGCAGCAGACGATTGCCGCGCCCGTCTTCGACGGCAAGCCACACCAGCGTGGTCGGTCGTTCCTCACCCCAGACGGGGATGCGCTGTGCGCGGAGCATGGTGGTCAGGGCGCGGCCGTCAAAGGTCACGACCAACGAGTCCGCCTCGCCTTCACGCCAGCCTTGCACCCACTGCTGTGGCTGCTCAAATACGGCCTGCGCCTGCGCACGCGATTCGAACGGCACAATCCGCGCAATGACGGCATCAAGTGCAGCTGCATAGGCCTGCTCGCGCGCCTCGTCCGCCGTGGACGCGATGTCGCGCAGGAATGGAACTTCGGCTGTAAACAGGTCGACGGGCGCCGCAGCCGACGGCGTCGCCGTCAGCAGCAGGATGGCCGCCAGGCCCCCAAGCCAGAATCGCATCGTGAACCCCATCTCGTAATTATATACTTCGCGCATGAGTGAGGCAGAAGGTGAACGCGGTCTGACCTACCGCGACGCCGGCGTGGACATCGACGCCGGCACTGCGCTGGTCGACCGTATCGGCCAGCAGGTGGCCCGGACACGGCGGGACGGCGTTCTGACGGGCCTCGGCGGGTTCGGCGGCCTGTTTGCGCTGGACCTGGCGCGCTTTCCCGAGCCTGTCCTCGTGTCGGGCACTGACGGCGTGGGCACGAAGCTCATGCTCGCGCGCGAACTCGACCGCCACGACAGTATCGGCATCGATCTGGTTGCGATGTGTGTGAATGACATTGTCGTCACAGGCGCTGAACCGCTCTTTTTCCTCGACTACTACGCGACGGGCCAGCTCGATGTGAGCGCCGCCGCTGGGGTCATCGGCGGCATCGCCACAGGCTGCGAACAGGCCGGCTGCGCGCTCATTGGCGGCGAAACGGCGGAAATGCCGGGCATGTACGCCGGCAGCGACTACGACCTCGCAGGCTTCGCCGTGGGCGCGGTCTCACGCCCGAAGCTCATCGACGGCGGCGACGTCGGCGCCGGCGACCGCGTGCTCGGGCTCGCCTCGAGCGGGCCGCATTCCAACGGTTACTCGCTGATCCGCGCGGTGCGCGATCGCGCCAACGCCGACCTGGCCCAGCCATTGGGTGGCGGCACCCTGGGGGACGCCCTGCTCGCACCGACACGCATTTATGTGAAGCCCCTGCTGGCCCTGTTCGACCAGGCGCGACCGCTGGCTCTGGCGCACATCACGGGCGGCGGTCTTACCGAAAACCTGCCGCGTGTACTGCCCGACGGGCTCGGTGTCGAGCTCGATGCGGCCGCATGGCCGCGACCCGACGTCTTCGATTGGTTGCAGCGCGAGGGCGGGATCGCCGACGACGAGATGTGGCGCACCTTCAATTGCGGCATCGGCATGTGCCTCGTGGTTCGCGCCGATGACACAGCTGCCGCACGCGCCGTTCTCGAAGCCAACGGCGAAGCCGTCTACGATATCGGGCGCGTTGTCCCGCGTCCGGGCGTCCACATCGCATGAGCTCGGGCCAGCGCTGTAACATCACGGTCCTGATTTCGGGCGGTGGTACGAACCTGCAGGCGCTTATTGACGCCGCACGCTCGCCCGTCAATCCCTACCGCGTAGCGCACGTGATTTCCGACAAGCCCGAGGCCTACGGGCTGACACGCGCCAAAGACGCAGGCATCGACACCACCGTTGTTGCGCGTCACAAGGGTGAGGATCGAAGTGTCTTTGACGCGCGCCTCGCCGACGCCGTTGACACCACGGGCGCTGACCTTGTGATCCTGGCGGGGTTCATGCGCATTATCGGTGGCCGACTCGTCAGCGACTACGCAGGCCGCATGCTCAACATTCACCCGGCATTGCTGCCGCTCTACAAGGGTCTGCACACGCACCAGCGCTGCCTGGATGCCGGCGACCTCGTGCACGGTACGACGGTGCATTTCGTCACGGCAGAGCTCGACGACGGCCCTTCGGTATTGCAGGCGGAACTCGACGTTCAGGTCGATGACACGGTGGACTCACTGAACACGCGTGTGCAGGCGCTCGAGCACCAGATCTACCCCATGGCTGCGCGCTGGTTTGCCGAAGGCCGGTTGCAGCTGGATGGTGCGGTGGTGCGCCTCGACGGCGTCGCGCTCAAGCGCCCCGTGCGCGTGACCGCTGACAGCCTCGTCGCCTGACCCGCGTCAGGCGCGCGGGACGGTGACGCCCGTCTGGCCCTGATACTTGCCGCCGCGGTCCGCGTAGGACACGGCACAGTCTTCATCGGACTCGAAAAACAGCATTTGCGCGACACCTTCGTTAGCGTAGATTCGCGCGGGCAACGGGGTGGTGTTCGAAAACTCAAGCGTGACGTGACCCTCCCACTCGGGTTCCAGCGGCGTCACGTTAACGATGATGCCGCAGCGGGCATAGGTCGACTTGCCCAGGCACACGGTCAGCACGTTGCGCGGAATCTTGAAGTACTCGACGGTACGCGCCAGTGCGAACGAGTTGGGCGGAATGATGCAGGTGTCATCATTCATGTCGACAAAGCTCGCGTCATCGAACTCCTTGGGGTCGACGATCGTCGAGTGCACGTTGGTGAACACCTTGAACTCGGGCGCGCAGCGTACGTCGTAGCCGTAGCTCGAGACGCCGTAAGACACGAGGCGCCTGCCGTCGGATTCACGGACCTGGCCGGCTTCGAACGGCGAGATCATGTCGTGTTCCTGCGCCATGCGCGTGATCCAGCGGTCGGATTTGATGCTCATCAGGTGTCCTCGACGACAATTTCAGGAAAGACGTGGCTCGAGTCGCGGCGGCCTGCGGCCAGGGCGGCGCCCGCGGCGATGGCAACCGTGCGGTAGGCGCGCGCAGCGGCCCCATCGGGGTCCGACACCACACTGGGTCGACCGCTGTCCGCAGCCTCGCGAATATCCATGGCCAGGGGCAGCTCGCCCAGCAACTGCGTGCCTGCCTCGGCGGCCAGTCGCTCGCCACCGCCCTCACCAAACAGCGACGTGACGTCGCCGCAAGCCGGGCAGACGTACACGCTCATATTCTCAACGATGCCCAGGACGGGCACGGAGACCTTGCGGAACATCTCCAGACCCTTGCGGGCGTCGGTGAGCGCCAGGTCCTGAGGCGTAGTGACAATCACGGCACCCGCCACGGGGACCGTCTGTGACAGGGTGAGCTGGATGTCGCCCGTGCCGGGCGGCATGTCCACGACCAGTACGTCGAGGTCACCCCAGCGTGTCTGGCGCAGCAGCTGATTCAGTGCCGAAGTCACCATGGGGCCACGCCAGACGGTGGGCGCCGCCTCGTCGACGAGAAATCCGATCGACATGACCTCCACACCGTGCGCCACAAGCGGCTTCAGCGTTTTCTCATCGGCCGCCTCGGGCGCCGCACCGACGAGCCCCATGAGGCGTGGCATCGACGGGCCGTAAATGTCGGCGTCGAGCAGTCCCACGCGCGCGCCCTCGGCGGCCAGCGCGAGCGCCACGTTGGCGGCCGTCGTCGACTTGCCCACACCGCCTTTGCCCGAAGCCACCGCGATGATGTTGCGCAGGCCCGGCAACGGCTTGAGCCGTCGCTGCACCCCAAATACGGGCATGTCGAGCGCGATGTCGAGCGGTTCGGGCAGGACACCACCGCACGCTGCCGCTGCTTCCTTCACTGCGCGTTCGAGTTCGAACCAGAGGCTCCGGCACGGAAAGGGCAGCCGAATGATCGGTGCGCCCGAATCGTCGTAGCGAAGCGCGTTGAGTGCCGCCAGTGTCAGGTCCGTGCCGGGCACGGTCACGTCGCCGAGCGCCGCGGCCAGCGATGGGTCGTATGTGGTCGTCATGAGCAGGTGGGTGCCCCTTGAGGCAGGGCGTGAGTGTATCTGAATTGCGAAGCCCGTCACATTTCAGTAGCCAGCCTCCGGGGGAGTGTGACGCACCCCGCATTCCCGCGGGGTCGGTGGCTGCGTTATGGCATACTCACGTGCGCACTGTAAGGATATGTTCCCGCACCCCTGTGGGCGGGATTTTGGGCGATCTCGGAGCACTAAAAGATACTTAGCTGCACGGCCGCGATGGACTGTGCCGCGACACTGAGCACGAATGAAGTTTCTGAGCGCCTACAAGGCCGACAGGCTCATCGAGCAGTTGATGTCTGAGGAAGACATCTACTCGCCGAAAGCCGAAAAGGCCTCCGACAAGCTACGCAGGCTCGGTCCCGGGGCAATCCCGCGGATCACCGATGCGTTGGCCGGTGCCGACAAGAAACACACGATGGCGCTTGTCGATATTCTGAGCGAGCTCGCCACGACCCAGACCCTCATGGCATTTGTGCCTGGTTTGTCCGACGGCGACCAACGAGTCGTTTCGGGTACAGCCTGGGCCCTGTCGTCGAGCCAGAAGGTTGAGCCGACGGCCGTGCTCAAATTGCTCGACGAAGACGAAGTGTCGCCCGCTGCGGTCCTCGAGATCGTCAACACGCATAAAGACCGGCTTTCTGTGCCCGCGCTGCTGTCGCGCGCCTACGAACTCGAGCCCAATGAGCAGTCGGTGCTGTTTCGCATCATCGGCGGCGTCGTCAGGGAAGAACACGTACCCGATCTCCTCGCCCGCCTGACGGGCAAGGACCCGATGGTTCGCATCCACATCATCGACATGCTGTCGCGATTTGACCGTCCCGATGTCTCCGCAGCGCTCGAAGGCCAGCTGCGCAGCAACCACAAGATGATCCGCCAGTCCGCGCTCACAGCACTGGCACGCCAAAAGAGCGCGAGCAACATAAGGCTCATATGCTCGCTGCTGCTCGACGCCGACGTCGACGTCCAGAACAAGGCCGTCGACGTGATCGTCAAGCTCAACCATAAAGACACGATCAAGCACCTGATTCCCGCGCTCAAGGACGAAAACGAATACGCCCGGCGCGCGGCAGTCGAGGTGCTCAACGAGATCGGAACACCCGATTCCATCAAGGATCTGCTCAACGCCGTTCGCGACGATGACTGGTGGGTACGTGCGCGCGCCGCCGACGCCCTGGCAGACATTGGCGGTCCGCGCGTGGTCAAGGCCGTGATGAAACTGGTTAAGGATGACGACCAGGAAATTCGCCGCGCGGCCGTTGAAATCCTGAACGCCACTAAAGACCCGCAGGCCATCGACCACCTCATCTCGGCCACCAAGGACGACGACTGGTGGGTGCGCGAGCGCGCCGTTGATGCGCTGGCAGAAATCGGCGACACACGTGCCGTGCCTGTACTGTCCGGCATGCTCGGCAAGCACGACAAATCGGACCCGACCGTTATTCGCGCGCTGGGCAAACTCGGCGCCACAGACATCGTGCCCAAGCTCAAGCCCATGCTGGCCAAGGGTGGCCGCGAAGTGCGCGTCGAGGCCATGAAAGCCATGGCGATGCTCGTCAGCGAAAAAGAGCTGCCGGCCGTGCGCGATGAGCTGTTGCGCATCCAGGACGGCGGCGACAAGGCGCTGGCTGAGGCGGCCGACATCGCACTCGAGACACTACAGACCCGGTTCTCGGACGTCGTACGCGAACAGGACCGCAAGGCCGCAAAGCTGTCCGAGGGACAGGCTGCCACACTGCTTATCGACGAAGAGGAAGCCCGCCAGGTTATCGAGCGCGTCGAAGCCGAGACGGCCGCGGCGCAGGGCCCGCTCGACATCTCGACCCTCAACGAGGGCGACATGCTCGAAAACCGCTACCGCTTCGTGAAGCGTATCGGTAAGGGCGCCTTCGGCACTGTGCTGCTCATGGAAGACACGGTTGTCGGCGAGCAACTCATCCTCAAGTTCCTGAACCCCAACGTTTCCTCCGACGAGGAAATGATGAAACGCTTCGTGCACGAACTGAAGTTCTCGCGCCGGATCACGCACCCAAACGTCATCCGTATCTACGATTTTCTGCACATCCAGGGCAACTACGCGATCTCGATGGAATATTTCGAGTCGCACACACTGGGCGCTGAGATCGCGGCCGAGAAACCCATGGATTTCGCCAAAGCGCTGCGCTTCGCCAAGGATATTGCCACCGGCATGACCGTCGCCCACACCGCGGGCGTCATCCACCGCGACTTGAAGCCGGCCAACATCCTCATTGACGACACGGGCCTGCTCAAGATCGTGGACTTCGGTGTGGCGGCTGCAGCGAAGAGCGGCGACACGCAGCTTACCAAGACGGGTTACGTCATCGGCTCGCCCAAGTACATGGCGCCCGAGCAGATCCTCGGCAAAAAGGTCGAGGAAACGGCCGATATCTACAGCCTCGGCGTCATCCTCTACGAGATGATCACGGGCACCCCGCCCTACACGCGCGGCGACCACATGTCGGTCATGTACCAACACGTGCAGGGCAAGGCGGCAGGCTGTCAGGAACTCAACGACAAGATCCCGGACGACCTGGCCACCCTCGTTGGCCAGCTTATGACGGTCGACAAGGACAAGCGCCCGCAGTCCATGCACGACGTCCGCGAGGCGCTGGAGGCCATCCAGGTCTAGGCACCCCGGTCTGCGCCGGGTTCTCATTTTGCGTATTCAGCACTTGCGCAGCGCGTGCAGGTGGTTGATATTCGGGCCGCTATGGCACGAATCGACGCCTTTTTGAAGCTGGGCCTGGCCCAGGGCTGTTCCGACGTCCACCTGGCTGTCGGGGTACCGCCCATGCTGCGCATGAACGGCGATCTCATGCCGATCAAGTTCCGCGACCTGGCCGACCACGAGCTCAACAATTACGTGGCCGAGATTCTGACCCAGTCGCAGCAGGCCGCGTTTGATGAAGGCAACGACCTCGACTTCTCCTATGTCACCGAAGACGGCGGCCGTTTCCGCGTCAACCTGTTCCGCAAGGACACGGGCGTCGGCGCCGTTTTCCGGAGCATTCCAAGCGAGATTCCGACACTCGAGAGCCTGGACCTGCCGCCCGTCATCGAGACCTTCCTCGACCACCACCAGGGCATGGTGCTCGTGACGGGTTCAACGGGTACGGGCAAGTCCACAACGCTCGCGGCCATGATCAACCACCTGAACATGACGCGGAATCTCAACATCATCAGTCTTGAGGACCCGATCGAGTTTGTGCACCCGAGCCGCAAGGCACAGGTCATTCAGCGCGAGCTCAACACACATGTGAAGAGCTTTGCGGGCGGCGTTCGCGCGGCCATGCGCGAAGACCCCGACGTCATTCTCGTCGGCGAAATGCGAGACACAGAAACCATTTCGATGGCGATGACCGCGGCCGAAACGGGTCACCTCGTGCTGGGAACCCTGCACACGACCTCCGCCGTCAAGACCATTGACCGAGTCATCGACGCGTTGCCCGGCGAATTGCGTGAACTGACCAAGGGCTTCCTGTCACAGAGCCTCTACGCCGTCATCACTCAGGTGCTCGTCAAGACACCGGGCGGTCAGGGCCGACGCGGCATCCAGGAAATCCTCGTCAACACGAAGGCTGTTGCCAACCTGATCCTCACGGACCAGACGCACCAGATCAACGCACAGATTCAAACGGGTATGGACGTCGGCATGCAGACCATGGACCAGGCACTGCTCGCTGCCATCGAGAAGCGCCAGGTCGATCCCGATGACGCGTTCCGCTACGCCGCAGACAAACGCAAGATCCAGCGCTACGTGCCCGACACCTCGATCCTGCCCAAGCTCGATATGGCGCGCGGTTAAGCGGATGGCAACTGCTGAAGAACGCACACCGCGACGTATTGACGCCTTCCTCGACGAGGTCATGCGCGCCGACGGGTCCGACCTGCACTTCATGGCGGGCGATCCCGCCCGGATCCGTGTCCATGGAGAGCTGCGTTCGCTGCCCGGCGACGAACTGAACCAGGCGCAGGTTTCCGACGCACTCTACGAAATCATGTCGCCGGCCATCCGGCGCGAGTTCGAGGCCAACGATTCAGCGGATTTCGCCTACGAGATTCCCAACCGGGCCCGGTTCCGCGTCAACGTGCTGCGCCAGCTCAACGGCATGGGCGCCGTGTTCCGAACGATCCCGACCAAGGTCCTCACGATCGAGGACCTTGACTTGCCCGACGCCGTCGAGCGCCTCTGCCGGCAGCCATCGGGCATGATCCTTGTCACGGGCAAGACGGGCTCGGGTAAGTCGACCACGCTCGCGGCCATGATCAACGAGCTCAATGACCGCATCAAAGGTCACATCCTCACCATTGAGGACCCCATCGAATTCGTCCACCACCGCAAGGGCTGCCTGATCAGCCAGCGCGAGATTGGGCGCCACAGCCCGAGCTTCGCCGATTCGCTGCACTCGGCCATGCGAGAAGACCCCGATGTCATTCTCGTGGGCGAGATGCGCGATCTCGAGACGATCCAGATCGCCGTCACTGCGGCCGAGATGGGCATCCTCGTGATGGGGACGCTGCACACCAACGGTGCCGCGCCCACCATCGACCGCATTATCAACTCCTTCCCGCACGACAAGCAGGGTCAGATTCGCACGATGCTGTCGACCTCGTTGCGCGGTGTGATTTCACAGCAGCTGATCCCGACCAAGGGCAAATCGGGCCGTGTCGCAGCGCTGGAGATCATGGTCAACACACCCGCCATTTCGAACCTGATTCGACAGGGCAAAATCGACCAGCTCGAGAACGCGATCCAGTCGGGTGGCGCCCAGGGCATGCGCACGATGGACTCCGCACTCATGGACCTCTACGACCGTGCCATGATCACGGGCCAGAACGCCTACGAGGCGGCCATCAACAAGCAACGCTTCATCCCGATCAAGGACAAGCAATAGGCGAGCGCGTGGCATAATGCGCCGAGTTTTTGAGCCTCGACGCTTTCATGCCTTCAGACACCCACAACGCGTCCCGTCGCATCCTCGTATCCAGCGCCCTGCCGTACGCCAACGGCGATATCCACCTGGGCCATCTCGTCGAGTACATCCAGGCCGATATCTGGGTTCGTTTTCAGCGCCTGCTCGGCCACGAGGTGTACTTCGTATGCGCGAGCGACGCACACGGCACGCCCATCATGATCCGGGCCCGCAAGGACGGCGTCGAACCGGAAGCCGTCGTCGCTCACTACCAGCAGGCGCACGTCACGGACTTCGCCGCGTTCGGCGTCGTATTCGATAACTTCAACTCGACGCACGCCGACGAGAACCGCGAGCTCGTCTACGACATCTACGGCAAGCTCACCGACGCCGGGCACATCTACACCAAGACCATCAACCAGGCCTACGACGAGGCCGAGAAGATGTTTCTGCCCGACCGCTTCGTGCGCGGCACCTGCCCCGTGTGCAGCACCGAGGACCAGTACGGTGATGCCTGCGAGAGTTGCGGCAGCACCTACACGCCCGCGGACCTCAAGGATCCCGTCTCGGTGCTGTCGGGTGAAGCGCCCGTGTGGCGCGACAGCGAGCACTACTTTTTCAAGCTCGGCGAGTTTGAAGCCTTCCTCAAGGACTGGCTCGACGGCGCCGGGCTCGACGACAGCGTGCGCAAGAAGCTCAGCGAGTGGTTCGAGGCCGGACTGCAGGACTGGGACATCTCGCGTGACGCGCCCTACTTCGGCTTCGAGATTCCAGGCGCCGAGGGCAAATACTTCTACGTCTGGCTCGACGCACCCGTGGGCTACTTCGGCAGCTTCAAGGCGCTCTGCGAGCGCGAGGGCAGGGACTTCGCGCCCTGGCTCGCGCCCGATACCGATACGGAGCTCTACCACTTCATCGGCAAGGACATCGTCTACTTCCATTCGCTGTTCTGGCCGGCCGTGCTGCAAGGGGCGGGGATGCGCACGCCCACGAGCGTGTTCGCGCACGGCTTCCTCACGGTTGACGGCAAGAAGATGTCCAAGTCGCGCGGCACCTTTATCAAGGGCCGCACCTACCTCGACCACCTCGACCCTGAGTACCTGCGTTACTACTACGCCGCGAAGCTCGGCCCGGGTATCGACGACATCGACTTAAACCTCGAGGATTTTGTCAGTCGCGTGAACGCTGATCTCGTCGGCAAGCTTGTGAATATCGCGAGCCGCTGTGCGGGCTTCGTGCACAAGAACAACGACGGCAAGCTCGCCGATGTGCTGCCCGACCCCGAGCTTTACCAGTCCTTCGCCGACGCGGGCGACACGATCGCGGGTCATTTCGACCGTCGCGAGTACTCGAAAGCCATCCGCGAGATCATGGCGCTGGCCGATCGGGCCAACCAGTACATCGACGCCAACAAACCCTGGCAGATGGTCAAGGACGAGGCGCTGCGCGACGCGGTACCGGGAGTCTGCACGCAAGGGCTGAACCTGTTCCGCGCGCTGGCCGTCTATCTCGCGCCCGTATTGCCAGCTCTGGCCGACAAAGCCCGCGAGTTGTTTGGTGAAGACACGTGGCAGTGGGACAGTGCCGCAGCGCCACTCACGGGCACGCCGATCACGAAATTCAAACCCATGCTCACACGCATTGACGACAAGCAGGTGGCCAAGATGGTCGACGCTTCGAAAGACAGCGACACGCCGGCGCCCGCCGCTGCCAGCGACGAAGACACGATCGGCATCGACGACTTCATGGCCGTCGACCTGCGCGTCGCCCGCATCGTCAAGGCCGAGCATGTTGAAGGTGCCAACAAGCTGATCCGCGTGCAGCTCGATGTCGGCGCGCTTGGCCAGCGTCAGGTGTTCGCGGGCATCAAGTCGGCCTACGACCCGGCCGCGCTCGAAGGCCGACTCACGGTCATGGTGGCCAACCTCGCGCCGCGCAAGATGCGTTTCGGTCTGAGCGAAGGCATGGTGCTCGCGGCGGGCGACGGCAAGGGCATCTTCCTGCTCTCGCCCGACGACGGCGCCGCGCCAGGCATGCGCGTCAAGTAAGCCGGGGCGGCCGCGATGCGCGAGTGGCTGCTCATCCTCATCGGCACCGTACTGGTGAACAACTTTGTGCTCACGCGCTTCCTGGGCCTGTGCCCGTTCTTTGGCGCGACGCGCCAGCTCGACACGGCCACGGGCTTGTCGGTGGCCACAGCCTTTGTGCTCACGTTGGCCTCGGCGGCCAGCTACCTGGCCGAGGTGTACCTGCTCGCGCCGCTCGGGCTCACCTACCTGCGCACACTCACCTTCATCCTGATCATCGCCTCGCTCGTGCAGTTCGCCGAGCTCATGATCCGGAGCATGAGCCCACTGCTTGAGCAGATGCTCGGTATCTACCTGCCGCTCATTACGACCAACTGCGCCGTTCTCGGTGTCGCGCTGCTCAACATCCAGACCGCCGAGAGTTTTTTCGAGTCCGTCTGGTACGGCTTCGGCGCGGCAGCGGGCTTCGGTCTCGTGACCGTGTTGTTCGCCGCGCTGCGTGAGCGCATAGAGACGCCCGAGGTGCCGGTCGCCCTGCGGGGATCGGCCATCGCACTCATCACGGCCGGCATCATGTCGATCGCGTTCCTGGGCTTCGCGGGCTTGGGACAGACCTGATGGATATCGTCTCTGCCATCGCCGTGCTCGCGGGGATTGCGCTTGTGGCCGGTCTCGCGTTAACGCTGGCCGCGCGCACCCTTAAGCGCGATGCCGACGATGTCGTCGAGCGTATCAACGCCGAGTTGCCGCAAACACAGTGCGCGCAGTGCAGCTTTCCGGGTTGCCGGCCCTACGCGGAGGCCATCGCGCAGGGTGAGGTCGGCATTAACCGCTGTCCACCCGGCGGCGACGCCACAATCGCAGCACTCGCGCGGCTACTCGACCGCGACATCATCGCGCTCGATGCGTCGTTGCCGCCGCCCGCACCGCCTGGCGTAGCCATCATCGACGAGGAACGCTGCATCGGTTGCGCACGCTGCCTGCCCGCCTGCCCCGTCGATGCGATCGTGGGCGCCCATCAATTCATGCACACCGTGGTCGAAGATCTCTGCACGGGCTGCGAGCTCTGCATCGCACCCTGCCCCGTCGACTGCATCGAGATGGTCGCGACCGATGACGACTCGGAGCGCGCCGCATGACGAGCGCACCGACAGAAAACCTGCACCGCCTGCCCGGCGGTTTGCGCCTGCCCGGCTTTAAGGCACAGTCGGCGACGGGCGAGATTCGCGACGTGCCGATTCCCAAAACGCTGGTCCTGCCCGTGCGCCAGCACGCGGGCAGCGCGGCACAGCCCATCGTTTCTGTCGGCGACCGCGTCATGCGCGGCCAGCCGATCGCGCGCGCCGAGGGTGACTTCAGTACCGGCGTGCACGCCTCGAGCTCGGGCACCGTCGTCGCCATCGAGTCGCGTCCGATACCGGGGCGCGAGGCGGTCGAGGCGGCCTGCATCATCATCGAGACCGATGGCCGCGACGAACTTTGGGACGCGCTCGCACCCATCGCCAATCCGCTCGCCGCTACACCGGATGCTTTGCTCGAGGCCATTGGCAAGGCGGGTATCGTCGGACTCGGGGGCGCGGCGTTTCCGACGCTTGCAAAACTCCGGCATGCCGTCGACGCCGGCGTCGACACGCTCATTCTGAATGGCGTGGAGTGCGAGCCCTACATCAGCTGCGATGATGCGCTGATGCGCAATCAGCCGGTCGAGATTCTGTTCGGAACGCGCATCATGCTCACGGCTCTGGGCCTGCGCCAATGCGCGATCGGTATCGAGTCAGACAAGCCTGAAGCCTGGGCCGCGTTCACCGAAGCGGCCAGTATCGAAGGCGACGACCGCGTGCAGCTCGTCGCCATCCCCACGGTGTACCCGTCGGGCGGCGAGGACCAGCTTGTCTACCTGCTCACGGGTCGCGAGGTGCCCAGTGGCGGCTTCCCGAGCGACGTCGGTGCGCTCGTGCACAACGTCGGCACCGCCGCCGCCGTGGCCGACCTCGCCCTCACGGGCACGCCGCTCATTTCGCGCATCGTCACGGTCACGGGTGAAGGCATTACCAAACCCGGCAACTACCGCGTGCGGCTCGGCACGCCCATCGCCGATGTCGCCGCTTTCGCGGGCGGCTACACGGAACATGCCAAGCGCCTGATCATGGGTGGCCCGATGACGGGTGTCGCGCTCACAGACGATGCGCTGCCCGTGACCAAGGCCTGCAACTGCCTCATCGCCACGGGCCCGGCCGTGCGCACCTCATTTGAGCCCGAGCGTCCCTGCATTCGCTGCGGCGAGTGCGCGCGCATCTGTCCCGTGCGCCTGCAGCCGCAGCAACTGCTGCGGGCACATCGCTATGGCGCGGGTGACACGCTCGACGGTCTTGGGCTCATCGACTGCATCGAGTGCGGCTGCTGCGACCTCGTGTGTCCCAGCCACATTCCGCTCACACAGAGCTTCCGCGACGCCAAGCTCGCGCGGCGCATCGATGTCTACGAACGCGAGCGCGCCGAACGCGCGCGCGAACGCTTCGAACGGCGCCAGGAACGTGAGCAGACGCGCGCCGACGCGCAGGCAGCGGAAACCAAACGGCTCAAGCAAGGCGCCAACCCCGACGCCATCGCCGAAATCCTCGCGCGCAAACGCGGCGCACCCGACGGGGACGACGACTGATGCGCTTCGAGCCCGCCCTCTCGCCTTACCTGCGCCCCGAAACGGGCGTGGGCGCTGTGATGCGCGAGGTGTCGCTGGCGCTCGTGCCCGCGGCCGTCATCTACTTCTTCTTCTTCGGCTTTGGCATCCTCTTCAACATCGCGCTCTGCATCGCCGCCTGCGTGGGGTTCGAGGCGCTGGCACTTCGGCTGCGGGGCCTGCCCGTCGTAACCACGCTCAGCGACTGCAGTGCCATACTGACTGGCGTCCTGATCGCCTTCGCGCTACCGACCTACCTGCCGGTTTGGGTCACGATCTCCGCCTGCGGCGCAGCCGTCCTGCTTGCCAAGCACGTCTACGGCGGCATCGGCTTCAACCCGTTCAACCCCGCCATGCTCGGCTACGCGTTTGTGCTTATCGCCTTCCCCGTCGCCATGAGCAGCTGGCTGCCGCCCGCGATCGGCGACCTCGACTACGTTCGACCCCGTGTCTTCGAGCGCCTCACCTACCTGTTCACGGGCAGCTGGCCCGCCGGGCTCGAGCTCGACGCGATTACACGCGCGACACCACTCGACCTCGTGCGCACGGCAGTGCGCGACCAGCTCATGCTCGAAGAGCTGCGCTCCGCGAGCCCGATGTTCGGCGACTTCGGCGGCCGCGGCTGGGAATGGATCGGCTCCTTCATCGCACTGGGCGGCGGCTGGCTGCTTTACCGCGGCATCATCCGCTGGCACATCCCCGTCGCGGTGCTGGCGGGCATGCTGATCCCGGCCACGCTCGACAGCGTTTTTACGGGCGGCGCCAGCGGCGGACCCGGGTTCCACCTGTTCAGTGGCGCGACGCTGTTGGCGGCATTTTTTATCGCAACGGACCCCGTCTCTGCGGCGACGAGTCCACGCGGCCGGCTCATCTATGGCTTTGGCATCGGTTTCATCGCCTGGGTCATTCGCAAGTGGGGTGGCTACCCCGACGGTATCGCGTTTGCCGTGTTGCTTATGAACGCGGCCGTGCCGCTCATCGACCACTTCACGGCACCGAGGATTTTGGGCCGTGAACGCTGATCGCGGCAGCGTTGTGAGCGGCACGCTCAAGCTCGGCCTGTTTGCGGCCATTGCAGCCGCGATCGTGGCGGGCGGCTGGCGACTCACGGGCGAACGCATTGCCGCCAACACGCACGCGGCCCGACTCGCGCAGTTTGAAAGCGTGCTGGGCGTAACGGTGTTCGACACACTCGACTACGACGCACCGGCCATTGTCGAGCCCCCGCACCGACTACCCGGCGACGCGCCCGCGCGCATCTACGAAGCCCTCGACAACGGCGTGCGTGTGGCGCGCGTGTTTGAGGTGCAGGCCGCGGGCTACGGTGGCCCCATCGTACTGCTCGTCGGTATCGATGCGGCATTCGTGGTGACCGGTGTGCGCGTTGTGAACCACACGGAAACGCCGGGCCTCGGCACGAACATTGAACGCGAGCGCTCCGACTGGATCACGAGCTTCGACGGGCGCAGCCTCGATGCTGATGATGGCAGCGTGTGGGCACTCAAGCGTGATGGCGGTGTTTTCGATGCATTCACAGGCGCCACCATCACGCCGCGCGCCGTCGTCGAGGCGGTCCACGAGACGCTGCTCTACGCACAATCGATGGATGCCGCACCATGAACACGATCTGGCGCGACGGACTCTGGCACAACAACCCGGGCATCGTGCAACTGCTCGGCTTGTGCCCGCTGCTCGCCGTCACGAACACGGCTGTGAACGCGCTGGGCCTGGCCATTGCGACGCTCTTCGTGCTCACGGCCAGCAACACGATCGTGTCGATCACGCGTCGCGCGCTGCAACCCGAGATCCGTATCCCCGCCTATGTGCTCATTATCGCGGCGCTGGTAACGGCCACCGAGCTCGCATTCCACGCCTACGCGCCCACGCTGCACGCGCGCCTGGGCATCTTCCTGCCGCTCATCGTGACCAACTGCGCCATAGTCGCGCGTGCCGAAGCGTTCGCGTCGCGACAACCCGTCGGGCGTGCGTTTGCCGACGGTCTCGCCCACGGACTCGGTTTCGGCTGGGTGCTCGTCATCGTCGGTGCGCTGCGCGAACTCGTGGGCCACGGCACGCTGTTCCGTGACCTTGGCACGCTGATCCCGGGCGCGGGCAACGAGGGCCTCACTATCGTCGATGGCGGCTTGCTCATCGCACTGCTGCCACCGGGTGCCTTTTTCGCGCTGGCGGCTGTGCTCGTCGCACGCAACGTCATCGCCAGCCGCCGAGGCCAGGACAACCCGGAGCTTGCGCGTGAACAAAGCTAAGCGCATGGCCATGTTTGATACCCGTGGCGTGCGGCGAATCTCAAGCCGGCGACCGAGCTCGAGTACGACCACCCGTTCGAGCTGCTCATCGCCGTGATCCTCTCCGCACAGGCCACCGACGTGAGCATGAAGCAGGCAACGCAGAAGCTGTTCCCCGTGGCCAATACGCCCGAGGCCATCGCGGCGCTCGGCGTCAAAGGGATCACACCATTCATCCGGCACATCGGTCTGTTCAACTAGAAAGCCAAACATGTCATCCAGACCTGCGAGATTCTTGTCGCCGAGCACGGCAACCAAGTCCCCCGTAAGCGCGACGGCCTTCAGGCGCTCTCCGGTGTGGGCCGCAAGACGGCCAACGTCGTGCTCAACACCACGTTTGACGAGCCTGCGATGGCCGTCGACGCGCACAACTTCCGGGTCTCCAACCGGACCGGCATCGCCTGGGGCAAGAACGTGCTCGAGGTCGAGAAGCGCCTCATGCGCCTCGTGCCTGATGAATTCCTCGTCGACGCCCATCACTGGCTGATCCTGCGCGGCCGCTGCGTCTGCCAGGCGCGCAATCCAGAGTGCTAGCGCTGCACGCTCACCGAATGGTGCGAATTCCGTAAGAGGACGCCCCGCCCCGAATAGGCTCCCGAATCACCGCTTGCGCCCTCGACTGCGAATCAATACTGTATACAGTATGCAGATTGCGACTCAGAGCATTAGCGTCGCCGCCGCCGACGCCATCCGCGCGATGATCGTCGACGGGACGCTCGCCGACGGCAACCGCATCAACGAGGTGCACCTGGCGAAAGCGCTGGAGGTCAGCCGCACGCCTTTGCGCGAGGGCCTCATGCGACTGGTCACTGAAGGCGTGGTCACGACCGAGCCGCGACGCGGCTTTTTCGTCAAGCCGATGACGCTGGACGACTTTCTCGAGCTCTACGCGATCCGACCGATACTCGACCCAGCCGCCCTGACGATGGCGGGCCTGCCCGAGGCGAAATCCCTGGACCAACTCGAACGCATCAACGATGCCATGCTGAGCGCGCGCAGCCCGTCACGCGCCATCGATCTCGACGATCAATGGCATCGCGAGCTGCTCGGGCATTGCCCGAATTCTGTTCTGCTCGATCTCATCGACCAGATCATCGGCCGCACACGCTGTTACGAGCACGCCCTCTTCCGGGAGACAGACAACGTCTGGAAGGCTGGCGATGAACACGCACGAATCATAGCCGCGCTACGAGACGGCGACCTTGATGCCGCCTGCGCGGAACTCAAACGAAATCTGCAATCAGGGTCCGAGCCCATCGTGAACTGGCTGCAGCAACGCACCACAGACTCAGGAGCACAGAAATGACTCGATCACGCATCGTCGGCACGCTGGCTATGGCATGGGCAACCATGACAATCACAACCAGCGGCTTCGCGCAGGAGACCGAATCGAACCTCGGAATCTGGGAAGGCCTCTGGGTGGCCGACGCCGAATTTGGCCCGCGTCTGGGTGGACCGGTGACGCTACATCGTGCCGGCGACGACTGGATCGCCGAGGTTCAGGGCGAGCGGGCGCGTGTCACGCTGGCTCGGCAACGGGACGGCACGACGCAATGGCGCTTCGCGGTGAGCGATCTGGGACATTTTGTTGGCTACCAGGTTGCGGGCGAACGCGACGTCACAGGCCACTGGTTCCAGCCACCCGGTGTCATTCACAACTACCCGACGGCGACGCCGGTCGCGCTCGCGCCAGCAGGCGACGGCGTGCTCAGCGGCACCATCTCACCCCTGCGCGATGTCGTGTCTCTGAACATTCCACTGACACCGGATCCCGATGACGCGAAGCCGGGCGAAGATCGTTACCGGACCTTCCTGCGAAACCCGCAACGCAATCTCGGAATGTGGTTTCGTATTGAGTCGGCCATCGCGGATGGCCAAGGCATCGCCTTCTTCAACGCGGACGGCGAACAATTGGCATACGCAACGAATATTGAAGCCGGACAGCGATTCACGATGCTGATCCCTCGTACGGGTATGACGATGGACTTCTCGCGCCGCGCCCGAAATGACGCCCCAGGGTTTTTTGCGCAACGCACACCCGCGGCGGTCGCAGCTCTGGTGCGGCCCGCGGCGCTCGACGATGGCTGGCAAACCGCCGCGCCGGCCACATCGGGGCTTGATGAGCAGTTGCTGCTCGACATGCTCAACGACATTCGCGCCTTTGAGCCTGAGCAGCTGCGCGCACCCTACATCCACGCCTTGCTCATCGCGCACCGTGGTCGGCTCGTGTTCGAGTCTTACTTCCACGGCTACCACCGTGAGCGTACCCACGATTCACGTTCGGCAGGCAAGTCGCTGGGTTCGGTGCTGCTAGGCGCCGCCATCCGCACCGGCGCGATAGACAGCGTCGATGCGCCTGTCTACGACTTCTACGGCGGCGTTGACGCCTTCGCCAATCCGGACCCGCGCAAGGCGCGCATGACCCTGCGCCACCTCGTGACGATGTCACCAGGTTTCGACTGCGACGATGACGACTACGAGGGATCGCCCGGCAATGAGGACCGCATGCAAAGCCAGAGCGAGCAACCCGACTGGTACCGCTACACGCTGGACTTGCCCATGCGCGCAGAACCCGGGTCCGCCGATATCTACTGCACCGCGGGCATCAACCTGCTTGGCGGCGCGATCAGCAAAGCAACCAGCCGCAGTCTGCCGCGGTTCTTCCACGAACAGATCGCGGAACCGCTGCAGATGGGTCACTACCACATGAACCTGTCGCCTATGGAGCGAGGCTATCTTGGCGGTGGCATTCGCCTGCGCCCGCGTGACTTCATGAAGCTCGGTCAGCTCTACCTCGACGGCGGCGTCTGGAACGGGCATCGCGTGGTCTCCGCGGACTGGGTGCGCGCGTCGGCGGCCGCCCAAAGTTCGCTTTACAGCGAAGGCGACTACGGATTCGGCTGGTGGCGTCGAGACTTTCGCGTCGGAGACCGAATCATCCCGACCTACCAGGCCGCCGGCAATGGCGGGCAGATGCTATTCGTGGTGCCCGAGCTGGACCTTGTGGTGATGTTCAACGCCGGCAACTACAGCGACGGCCGCACGCGCGGGGCGTTCCGGGACCGCTACATGCAGGGCGGGATCCTGCCGGCCGCTATCGCCGCGGAGTAGCGGCACGCCCTTCGGCCAGTGGCCCGCGATATGGGATAATCGCGGGATGCTGTTTGGAAACGATCGCAACGAGTTGCGACGCATGTACGTGCAGGCCTGGCGCCTGAAACGCGCGGGCCAGCCCATGTCGGCACTCGAGTCGCAAATCGCAGAAGTGGTTGGCGAGCACCCCGAGTACCACGCCATGCTCGTCGACGACGCCGTGGAAGCAGACTTCGCGCCCGAAGGTGGCGAGAGCAATCCGTTTCTGCACATGGGTATGCACCTTGCGATCCGCGAACAGGTATCGACCAATCGTCCCGTCGGGATCCGCGATGTACACGCGCAGCTCGCGGGCAAACTCGGCGGGCCGCACGAGGCCGAGCACGCCATGCTCGAATGTCTGGGTGAGGCGCTCTGGCGCGCGCAGCGCGACAACACGATGCCCGACGAGCTGGCCTACCTTGAGAGCCTGAACCGACTGCTTTAGGTTTCTCTCATGCCGGACGCTGTATCACGTATGACCAACGTCCTCGACACCTTAGGCAGCCTGCTGCTGCTCGTCTTTGGCGCTTTTGTGCTTTGGATCGTCGTGCTCTACATCATCGACGTCACGCAGACCAAGCACGCGATTCGCCGCAATTTCCCCGTGATCGGGCGCCTGCGCTATCGCTTCGAACACCTTGGTCAGTTTTTCCGGCAGTACTTCTACGCGCTCGACCGCGAGGAAATGCCGTTCAACCGCGAACAGCGCAGCTGGGTTTACCGCGCAGCCAAGGGCGAAGACAACACCGTCGCCTTCGGTTCGACGCTGCAGACCGACCGCGTCGGCACGCCGATGCTCGTCAACAGCCCCTACCCCGTGCTGGACCAGGACGCCGAGCCCATCGCCGCCATCACCGTCGGGCCGCAGTGTCGCGAACCCTTCACGACGTCCTCGATCTTCAATGTATCGGCCATGAGTTACGGCGCCATCTCAAAGCCGGCTGTGCGCGCGCTGTCGATGGGGGCCGCCAAGGCCGGCATCTGGCTCAACACGGGTGAAGGCGGCCTGTCGCCGTTCCACCTCGAGGGCGGCGCCGACATCGTGTTTCAGATTGGTACGGCCAAGTACGGCGTTCGCGACGCGGAAGGCCGCTTCGACGCCGACAAGTTTCGCGAGGTCATGGCCAACGCGACCGTGCGCATGTGCGAGATCAAGCTCGCCCAGGGCGCCAAGCCCGGCAAGGGCGGCATCCTGCCGGGCGCGAAAGTCTCGCAGCAGGTCAGCACGATTCGCGGTATCGCCGTGGGCGAGGACTCCATCAGCCCCAACCGCCATCCGGAGATCAGCAATGACGAGGAGCTGCTCGACTTCATCGCCCTGCTTCGCGAGACAGGCGGCAAACCGGTTGGCATCAAGATCGTGGTCGGCAACCCGGGCGCCTTCGAGGCGCTCCTGCGTCGCATCACCGCGCGCGGCGTGGACTCGGCGCCCGATTTCGTCACCGTCGACTCTGGCGATGGGGGTACGGGCGCGGCACCGCTTTCGCTCATCGACAACATGGGACTGACGATCGAGCAGTCGCTGCCGTCAGTGGTCAACCTGTTAGAAAAGCACGGGCTGCGCGAGCGCGTCAAAGTGGTCGCCAGCGGCAAGCTCATCAACCCTGTCGATGTCGCCTGGGCACTTTGCGCGGGCGCCGACTTCGTCCAGTCCGCGCGCGGTTTCATGTTGTCACTGGGCTGCATCCAGGCCATGCAGTGCAACAAGAACACCTGCCCCACCGGTATTACGACGCACGACAGGAAACTCCAGCGCGGTCTTGTGGCCGCCAATAAAGCCAAGCGGGTGGCCCGCTACGCCCGTGGCATGCACAAGGAGCTCGAGGTCATCGCGCATTCCTGTGGTGTGCAGCAGCCGCGCGGCCTCAACCGCCATCACTGCGCCATCGTGCAGGAAGATGGCGTAGCCGTGGAGCTCAAATCGCTGTACGCGGGCTGAGCTTCAGTCGGCGCGCTGCTCACGCGCGAGGTCGATGACCGCCGCATCGACCCAGTACAAATCCTGGTTGCTCGTGTAGAACAGGAAGCGACCGTCGCGCGTCACGAACGGGCAAAATTCCTGGCCCGACGTATTGACGCCGTTCCCCAACGCGATGGCATTTGACCATTGGCCGTCATCACTGCGGAACGAGACGTAAATGTCGCTGCTGCCCGCACCCGAGCGCCGCGTCGAGCTGAACAGAACGTAGCTGCCATCGGGCGCAACAAACGGATCACCCTCGTAGGCGCGCGTGTTGGCGCCGCCCTCGAGACGCACGGGTGTCGCGAAGCCATCGCCTTCCGGCGTCGCCGTGTAGATATCGAAGTCTCTCTCCCGACGATTGGAGGAAAACACGAGCGTGCCGTCGTCAGTAAAGGACACGAAGTACTCATCCGCATCGGTTTGCACGGGGGCCTCGAGGTAAACCGGCTCCGACCAGCCGTCTCGCGTGCGCCGCAGATAACCGATGTCGTGCGTCACGTCGTTGGGCCCGCCGTCCTGGAGCCCCGTCGAGATGAAATAGAGTCGTGTCCGGTCGCGAGACAGGTACGGGTCGCTGAAGGAATGGACAGGGTGCGTCAGCACCAGTTCGGGATCGGTCCAGCCATCGCGCGTGTAGCGCATGCCGTAAAACTCACCGCGCGACCCCGCCCTCGCGACGCCGAAGTAGAGCTCCCGGCCATCCGCGGAAAAGGTCTGTCCGTACTCGAATCGGTCGTCTAGTGACACGACACCGGGCGCGAACTTCTGAGGCTGCACACCGGGTGCTGACTCGTCGAGGTAGCTGCCCGGCGCAAGACCGACAAGACCGCGCTCGACGAGCAATGCGCGCAGTTCCGACTCGCTCTCATAGGGGTGAATGAGCTCGCGGTAGGCCACACCTTGCGTCGCCGCAATCGCTGCGACGCGGCCCTGCCCCAGCAACAAGGTGTCGGGAACCACGTCGGCGATGGAATCAGCGTAGGCCTCGGTCGCAGGCACGATATCCCAGCCCTCGGCACGCAAGGCGGCCACGAGGTCATCGACAAACAATGCGGCGAGATCATTCTCGTGCAACAAAATGACGTGCACGGGAGAGCGGCCCAATGCGCGCTGCGCGATGCCGTCGTAGAATTCCACGGCCGCCATGAGCACCTCGACATAAACGTTACGCCAGGCATCGAGATCGATCGGCCGCTTCGCCTTCACAGCTTCGTCGAACAGGAATTGCAGGTAGTAGTCGTAATTGTCGACCGTGACGTAGCCGTTGCTCAGGGACAACTCAGCCAGACCCGCACGAATCGCATCGCGACGTTCACGCGTATTGCCTTCGTGCAGGAAGGGAAAGCGGAAGAACGGAACGACGTTGTCATAGCCCGCAAGCCCACGTTGCGCCTTGGCGATGTCGGCCACAAACGTCTCAGCATCGGTGCGATTGGCTGAAGCGTGCACGTGCGAGTGGTTGGCAAGCGTGTGCCCTGCGTCGGTGTAACGCCGCAGTCGTGCGGCACCGGCCTCACCGCGCTTTTCGAGGTTGCCCGTCGTGGCAAAGAACATCGCTTCCTCGACGCCGCCCGCTGCCAGCGACTCGATCAGCAGTGTGGTGCGCTGCTCCGCGCTCATGAATGCACCTGCCGGACGCGGCGCGTCGTCGAACGTGATGGTGATGCGCCGAGCAGGCTCAGCGGCCACGGCAGAGGCCGCAAGAAGCAGGGTTGCCGACGGAAGAACCAGCCGGCGGGCAAGTGATTTCATTAAAACCTCCACGCCAGCGCATCGGCTGTCGCACGCTCGTCGAATACGGGTGCAGGCACGGCAACATCCCGGTGTTATTCGCAACGAACGACCCAGTGCCGGGGGGCTTTCGGAGCGATCCGGGATGTTGTCGAGCCACATTATTCTGGCATAAGCAGGCGTACGCGGTCACGGCGACGTCTGCGTTATGCTGTCTGCGACGCGGGTGGGGACCCGCAACGGGGGGACACGCTATGGCCACACTCGAACAGCATCATCAGACGATGCTCAACAACATTCCCGAGAAAACGGGCAAGACGCTCGCGCAGTGGCTCAAGATCCTCAAGGCTGAAGACTTCGAGAAGCACGGCCAGATCGTCAAGTTTCTCAAGACCAAGCACGGCGTCACGCACGGCTTTGCGAATCTCATCGCGTCGGAGTCACGCGCCGCCAAGCCCGGCAAAGTCGGGGACACCGATCTCGTTGCCGCGCAGTATGCCGGTAAGAAGGCGCATTTGAAGCCTATTCACGACGCGGTGGTCAAATATGCGAATTCGCTCGGCAAAGACGTTGAGATCCTGCCCCGCAAAACCAGCGTGAGTCTGCGGCGCAAGAAGCAGTTTGCCCTCATCACGCCCGCGACCCAGACGCGCGTCGATCTTGGGCTGGCCCTAAAAGGCGAGCCGGTGACCGATCGCCTCGAGGCCGGCAACGCCATGACGAGCCACAAGGTCCGGCTCGAGAACGCGAAATCCGTCGACGCTGAGCTGAAGCGCTGGCTCAAGCAGGCCTACGCCGCGGCCGGTTGAGTGCCCATTAGTCTGACAGCGCCCAATCCACGGCTGCCTGGGCGTGGATCATGGTGGTGTCGTAGAGCGGCACGGGGCAGTCCTCGGGCGACACCAGCATGCCGATTTCTGTGCAACCGGCGATGACGCCCTGCGTGCCATCAGCGGCAAGCGCATCAATGATGCGGCGGTAGTCGGCCCGCGAGTCGGGGTTGATGACGCCCTGACAGAGCTCATCAAAGATGACCTCATGAACGAGGTCCATGTCACCCGAGTTGGGCACATCGACGGTGAGCCCCTGCGCCTCGAGCCGGCCTCGGTAGAACATTTCGGCCATCGTGAACCGGGTGCCCAGCAAGGCCACACGGTCGAGGCCGTCTGCGCGAATGCGCTCGGCCGTCGCATCAGCCAAGTGCAGCAGCGGGATGTCAATCGCTTCAGCAATAGCGCCCGCGACCTTGTGCATCGTATTCGTGCAGATCAACAGCACATCGGCGCCGGCGCGCTCGATGGCACGCGCATCGTCAGCGAGCTGCGCGCCCGCCGCGTGCCAGTCGCCTGACCGCTGCAGCGCTTCGATCTCTGCGAAGTCGACACTGACCATGGCGATGGGCGCTGAATGAAAGCCACCACGCCGCTCCCGCGTGGCCTCGTTGATGAGTCGGTAGTAGAGCGTCGTGCTCTCCCAGCTCATGCCTCCCAGAAGACCGATGGTCTTCACAACTCAGGCGCGCTTTTTCTTCTTCGGGATGTAGAGGTCTGTGAGCGTGCCTTCGAAGGCTTCGGCCGCCATGGCCACAGTCTCCGATAGCGTCGGGTGCGCGTGGATGGTCAGGCCGATATCAGCGGCGTCAGCATCCATTTCGATGGCCATACCGATCTCAGTAATCAGGTCGCCCGCGCTCGTACCGACGATGCCGCCGCCAACCACGCGCCCGGTATCGGGGTCGAAGAGGATCTTCGTGAAGCCCTCGTCGCGACCCATGGCCAGCGAGCGCCCACTGGCGGCCCACGGGAAGCGGCCCTTCTCGACCTTGATGCCCTGCGCCTTCGCTTCGGTCTCCGTGAGACCGACCCACGCGACCTCGGGATCCGTGTAGGCCACCGAAGGAATGACACGCGCATCGAACGCGACCTTGTGACCGGCCGCGACTTCGGCGGCCACCTTGGCTTCATGCGTTGCCTTGTGCGCGAGCATGGGCTGACCCACGATGTCCCCGATCGCGAAGATGTGCGGCACGTTGGTGCGCATTTGCTTGTCGACGTTGATGAAGCCGCGCTCGTCCACGGCGACACCGGCCGCCTCGGCGTTGATGACTTTGCCGTTGGGCTTGCGGCCGACGGCCACGAGCACACGGCCGAATGTGGCGCTGTCCGTCTTGCCATCGGCCGTCTCGAAACTGACTTCGATACCTGCGTCGCTGGCCGTCATGCCGGCCATCTTTGTGTTCAGTCGAATCGCCTCGAATCGCGCCTCGAGCCGTTTCTGCAGCGGCTTGACCAGATCGATGTCGGCACCGGGCATGAGCTGCCCCGTAAGCTCGACCACCGTTACGGGAACGCCCATCGTGGCGTACACGGAACCGAGCTCGAGACCGATGATGCCGCCACCGACCACGAGCAGGCTCTCGGGCAGCGGGTCCAGCTCCAGAGCGCCCGTCGAATCGACAATGCGCGGATCATCGGGCAAGCCCGGCAAGGCGATGGGTTCAGAACCTGCTGCAATGACGCATTGCTTGAATTCAACCTGCTGCGTATCGCCTTCGTGCTCGATGGCTAGCGTGTTCGGACCTATAAACGTGCCCGTACCGTGAATCACCGTGACCTTGCGCTGCTTGGCGAGACCCGCGATGCCGCCCACGAGGCGGTCTACGACACCCTGCTTCCAGCCGTTGACCTTGCCCGCATCGATCTCGGGCTTGCCGAAGGTGATGCCGTGGTGGCCCATATCCTCAGCTTCATCGATGACCTTGGCCGCGTGCAGCAGTGCCTTCGACGGAATGCAGCCGACGTTGAGGCAGACGCCACCGAGCGTGGGCCAGCGCTCGACGAGCGCGACGTTGAGCCCGAGGTCAGCCGCGCGAAATGCCGCCGTGTAGCCGCCCGGACCGGAACCGAGCACGAGAAGATCGTAAGTCATGAACGTGTCCTGCTTGAGTCGATTAAGGAATCGCCTGCATGAGCCCGTCGACGTCCGACAGGCACTGACCCAGGTAAGTGGTAAAACGCACGGCCAGAGCGCCGTCGATGACGCGGTGGTCGTAAGACAACGACAACGGCAGCATCAGGCGCGGCTGGAACTGCTCGCCATCCCAGACAGGCTGCATGCCGTGACGCGACACGCCCAGAATGGCCACCTCTGGGGCATTGACGATGGGCGTAAACGCCGTACCGCCGATGCCACCCAGGCTCGAGATCGTAAAGCTCGCGCCCTGCATCTCCTTGGCCGTGAGTTTGCCGTCGCGCGCCTTTGCCGACAGATCCGCCAGCGCGTCCGCGAGCTCGTAGACATCCTTCTTGTCAGCGTCATGAATCACCGGTACGACGAGACCGTCGTCGGTGTCCGCAGCGAAGCCTATGTGGCAGTACTGCTTCATGACGAGGCCGTCGCCGGCCGCATTCAGTGACGAATTGAGTTTCGGGTACTCGCCCAGTGCCTGAACGACCGCGCGCATGACAAAGGCGAGTGGCGTGAGCTTGATGCCGCGCTCAGCTGCTTTCGTCTTGAGCGTCTTGCGGCGCGCTTCCATATCCGTGATGTCGGCCAGGTCGTGCTGCGTAACGTGCGGCAGGTTGATCCAGCTCGCCTGCAGACGCGGGCCCGAGATCTTCTGGATGCGCGTGAGCGGCTGCTCCGTGACCTCACCGTAACGCGTGAAGTCGACCTTGGGCGTTGCGGGCAATGCGCCACCGCCAGCCGCAGGCGCCGCGCCGCCTTTGAGGGCTTGCTTAACCCAGCCTTTGACGTCGTCGGCCACGATGCGACCTTTGCGGCCCGTGCCGTTGACGCGACCGAGGTCGACACCGAGTTCGCGTGCGAGACGTCGTACTGACGGACTGGCGTGGGCTTTCGAGAAGCCGGCCTCATCGATGGCGCCCGTCGATGCCGCCGCGGGCTTCGCTTCAGGCGCAGGCGCCGGTGCCGGTTCAGGCTTGGGTTCGGGTGCCGCCGCAGGCGCAGGCGTGCTCGCGCGCGCCGTCGCCGGCTTCTCGGGTGCCGCCGCCGCGGCCACCACACCGCCGGCAAGCCGCACGATGGGCGCGCCTTCCTTGACCTGGTCGCCGACGTTGACGAGGACTTCATCGACTTTGCCCGCGTGCGTCGAGGGCACATCCATGGAGGCCTTGTCGGTCTCGAGCGTGATCAGCGGATCGTCGACATCGATTTCGTCGCCGACGCTGACCTCAACCTCGATGACGTCGACCGCATCGAAGTCGCCGATATCCGGCACGACCACGACGACAGGTTCGGACGCCGCAGCTGCGGGCGCCGGCGCTTCAGGCTCAGGCTCGGCCGCAGGCTCCGGCGCAGCTTCCGCCGCGGGCGCAGGCTCGGGCGCTGCCTCAGCGGCACCGCCCGCCGCGCGCATCGTTGCGATCACGGTGCCTTCGCTGACCTTGTCGCCGACGCCGACCGTGACCTCGACGATCTCGCCGCCTTGCTCCGCCGGCACGTCCATCGATGCCTTATCCGTCTCGAGCGTGATGATGCCGTCTTCGACCTCGACCGTGTCTCCGGCCGCGACGAGCACCTCGATCACCTCGACGTCATCAAAATCGCCGATGTCGGGTACGCGGATATCAATCGTGTCCGTCATGACCGCGCTCCGCCTACAACGTCACCGGATCGGGACGATCCGGGTCGATGCCGTACTTCTCGATGGCCTCGGCCACCGTCGACTGGTCGAGTGCGCCCTCGTCGGCCAGCGCCTTGAGCGTCGTGACGACGATGTAGCGCCGGTCGACTTCGAAGAACTCGCGCAAGGCCTTGCGCGAGTCACTGCGACCAAAGCCGTCGGTGCCGAGCGAGATGAATGTGCCCGGGATCCAGCGCTGGATCTGATCAGGCACAATTTTCATGTAGTCGGTGGCGGCAACGAAGGGGCCACTGCGACCGGCCAGCGCCGTGTCGAGGTAGCTCTTGCGTGGCTCGTCGTCGGGGTGAAGCTGGTTCCAGCGTTCGACCTCAAGGCACTCGCGACGCAGCTCGTTGTAGCTCGTCACACTCCAGACGTCGGACGGAATCCTGAAGTCGGCCTCGAGCATCTCGGCCGCGGCCAGTACCTCGCGCAGGATCGTACCGCTGCCGAACAGCTGCGCACGCACCTTGCCGTTGCCGCCATGGCGCAGTGGGTAAATGCCGTTGAGGATGCCTTCGTGCACGCCTTCGGGCATCTCGGGCTGCACGTAGTTCTCGTTCATCGTGGTGATGTAGTAGAAGACGTTTTCCTGCTCGGCAAACATGCGCCGCAGGCCATCCTGGATGATCACCGCGAGCTCGTAGGCGTAGGCCGGGTCGTAGGCGCGGCAGTTCGGAATCGTCGACATGAGCACGTGCGAGTGCCCGTCCTGGTGCTGCAGGCCTTCACCAGACAACGTCGTGCGCCCGGCCGTGCCACCAATCATGAAACCGCGCGCCTGCATGTCACCGCCGGCCCAGATGAAGTCGCCGATGCGCTGGTAGCCGAACATCGAGTAGTAGATGTAGAACGGGATCATGGGCAGGCCGTGGTTCGAGTACGAGGTACCCGCCGCGAGCCACGAGCAGAACGCACCGCCTTCATTAATACCTTCCTCGAGGATCTGACCCTTCTTGTCCTCTTTGTAGAACATGAGCTGGTCCGCATCCTGCGGGGTGTAGAGCTGGCCCTTCGAAGAGTAGATACCGATCTGGCGGAACATGCCCTCCATACCGAAGGTGCGCGCCTCGTCGGGCACGATCGGCACGATGTACTTGCCGATCTTCTTGTCCTTCACGAGCGTCGTCAGCATGCGCACGAACGCCATGGTCGTGGACTGCTCGCGCTCGCCGGAACCTTGCACCTGATTTTTGAACACGGCCAGTGACGGCACCTCAAGCTTGGGTGCCTCAGTGCGACGCCGCGGCAAAGAGCCGCCGAGCTTCGCGCGGCGGTCCATGAGGTATTCCATCTCGACGCTGCCCTTCTCGGGGCGGCAGTAGGGCACCTCCTCGAGCTCAGCGTCCGACACGGGGATGTTGAAGCGGTCGCGGAATTCGCGGAGCGCTTCGGTATCGAGCTTCTTCTGCTGGTGCGTGATGTTCGCACCCTCGCCGCCCGCCTCGCCCAGACCGAAACCTTTGACGGTTTTGGCCAGGATGACCGTCGGCTGGCCTTTGTGGTTTACAGCCTTCTCGTAAGCCGAGTAGACCTTGATGGGGTCGTGGCCACCGCGGTTAAGACGCCAGATGTCCTCGTCGGACATGTTGGCCACAAGCGCCTTGAGCTCTTCGACCTTGCCGAAGAAATTTTCGCGCGTGTAGGCGCCGCCCTTGTTCTTGTAGTTCTGGTATTCGCCGTCGACGGTTTCTTCCATCACGCGGCGCAGCAGGCCCTGCGTGTCGCGTGCGAGCAGCGGATCCCAGCGCGAGCCCCAGACGACCTTGAGCACATTCCAGCCTGCGCCCCCGAATGCCGCTTCGAGCTCCTGGATGATCTTGCCGTTGCCGCGAACCGGCCCGTCGAGTCGCTGCAGGTTGCAGTTGATGACGAATACGAGGTTATCGAGGCCCTCGCGCACGGGCATCGTGATCGCGCCCAGAGACTCGGGCTCGTCGGTTTCACCGTCGCCAAGGAAGCACCAGACCTTGCGGTCCGTCGCCGGGATGAGCTCGCGGTTCTCCAGGTAGCGCATGAAGCGCGCCTGGTAGATCGCCATCATCGGGCCAAGACCCATCGATACGGTCGGGAATTGCCAGAACTCTGGCATGAGCCAGGGGTGTGGGTAGCTACTCAGGCCGCCGCCACCGACTTCCATGCGGAAGCGATTGAGCTGGTCTTCACTGAGACGGCCCTCGAGGTAGGCGCGCGCATAGATGCCCGGCGACGAATGGCCCTGGATGAAGACCAGGTCGCCGTCCTGCGCTTCGGTGTTGCCGCGCCAGAAGTGGTTGAAGCCCACCTCGTAGAGCGTGGCCGAAGAGGCGTATGACGCGATGTGCCCGCCGTACTCGGAGTTCTCGCGGTTGGCCTGCACGACCATGGCCATCGCATTCCAGCGCAGGTACGACTCCAGCCGGCGTTCGATCGAACGGTCACCAGGGTACTCGGGCTGCTGGCCGACAGAGATCGTATTGAGGTAGGCGGTGTTCGGACTGTAGGGCAAATACGCCCCCGAACGCCGTGCGAAGTCGATCATCTTGTCGAGCAGGAAATGGGCCCGCTCCGGGCCTTCCGTCTTGAGCACCGAGTCGATTGACTCGAGCCATTCGCGGGTCTCAATCGGATCCGCGTCATCGAAGCGGCTGTGTTCCGCCATTGTTCTTTTTCCGCCGTCCCAAACGAAGCGGCGATTATACCTGAGCGCGCGCTGCTGCTACGATGGCGCGTCACGTTGCGGGAGAAACTAGTGTCCGATACCAAGGCCCTGCTGCCGAAGCTTCCGGACCCCAAACTAACGAGCTCGCGCGCCCAGCCCGACGTTCGCCGACTGGCCCGCTACGACGCCGTGATCGTGCTGCACCAGCGGCGTGGCAAACTCACAGATCTCGAGATTTCCGGCGCCGATGCGCTGGCGGCGGTTGCTGCACGTACGGGCAACGCCAATCAGGTCCTCGCCGCCGTCCCGGGGGCACCCGCGACCCCGCTTGCGGCCTGTCGTATTGACCGCGATGCCGCAGCCTTCGATCGCGATACGGCCTGTCGAAAAACCATCAAGGCCCTGGCCGCCGCCAGCGCCCGGTCTATCGCTGTCGTCGTGGACCGCAAATCGCTCAAAGATCACTCGGCCGCCGTGTCCTCAATGGTGACGGCGCTCATGCTCGCTGACTTCCGCATGCCCAAATTCGGCAAGCAGCCCAAGCGGCTCGCGCCGCTGGCCATCACCGTTTTTGAGCCCAAAAAGACCAACCTGGCCGCGACCAGGGCCACGGCGCGCGGCAACTGCCTGGCCCGTTGGCTCACGGCGATGCCGCCCAACAAGCTCGACGCGCTGGGCTACCGTGCCGTCGCTGAAGCACTCGCCAAGCAGCACCGCTGGCAGTACCGCTATCATTCGGCCGCGACGCTCAAGCGCCGCGGCGCAGGCGCGTTCACGGCCGTCGCCCAGGGCAACGAAACCAACGACGCCGGCATCGTCGAGCTGCGCTACCGCCCGAAGACAGGCAAGAAGCGCCCCAAAGTGGCGCTCGTCGGCAAAGGCATCATTTTCGATACGGGCGGCACCAATCTGAAGCCGTTCGAAGGCATGCTGGGCATGCACGTCGACATGGGCGGCAGTGCCGTGGCCATCGCCACCCTTGCGACGCTCTCGGAGCTCGGCGTGGCCTGGGACATCGACGCCTGGCTCGGTATCACCGAAAACCGAACCGGCCCGCAGGCCTATAAGCCGCAGGACGTCGTCACGGCGCTCAATGGCAAGACGATCCAGACGATTCACACCGACGCCGAGGGGCGCATGGTGCTGGCCGACACGCTGACGCTTGCGGGCCGCGCCAAGCCCGACTGCATCCTCGATTTCGCGACACTGACGGGTGCGGCCATCAATGCCGTGACCACGCGCTACGGCGCCATCTTCACGAACCGTCCATCGCTACATCCCACGCTCAAGACGGCGGGCGCCGACAGCGGCGAACGGGTGTGGCCCTTCCCGATTGGTGCCGCGTTCATTGAATCGCTCGACAGCGAAACCGCTGACATCAAGCAGTGTGCGCCCGGCGGTGGCGGTGACCACATCCTCGCGGCCACCTTCCTCAACGAATTCGTGCCACCCGATGTGCCCTGGGTGCACCTCGACCTGTCTGCCTGCGAACACAAGGGTGGTCTGGGCGCCGCGCCCACGGACATCACGGGCTTTGGTGTGCGCTACGCCACTGAGCTTTTGACGGGCCACCTGCGGGAGGTCACAGCCGCGCCCAAAGGTTGAGCGCGTCTCTGACACCCATCGCCATGCGCGACCGATTCCGGGGCTTTTTGCCTGTCGTCGTAGACGTTGAAACAGGCGGTTTCAACGCGGCGACCGATGCGTTGCTCGAGATCGCGGCCGTCAGCGTGCAATTCGATGAGGATGGCCAGCTTACGCGCAACGAGACCTGGCGCTATCACGTCAAGCCGTTTCCGGGTGCCAACATGGAACCCGCATCACTGGCTGTGAATGGCATTGACCCGGACCATCCGCTGCGACCCGCCATCGATGAACGCGATGCGCTGCAGCGCGTCTTTCGCGAGGTCCGCGCAGCCGTCAAAGCGCACGAATGCACGCGCGCCGTGCTTGTCGGGCACAACGCTTTTTTTGACCTGAGCTTCCTGAATGCCGCCGTGGCTCGCGCGGGCATCAAGCGCAACCCGTTTCACCCCTTCTCATGCTTTGACACAGCCACATTGGGCGGCGTCGCGTTTGGGCAAACGGTGTTGTCGCGGGCCGTGCAGATCGCGGCCATCGAATGGGATGAATCGCAGGCGCATTCTGCCGCCTACGATGCCGAGCGCACCGCAGACCTCTTCTGCGAAATCGTGAACCGGTTTGAGCCTGTCTACCGGACAGTCGTCGACAAGCCGACCGCCGAAGACGGGCTCTAGACCAGCGCGATCAGGCTTCTGCAGTGGCTTCCTCGAGCAGCGGCTTCAGCTCACCACTCTTGTACATGTCGATCACAATATCGGCGCCACCAATGAGCTCGCCGTTGACGTAGAGCTGCGGGAACGTGGGCCAGTTCGAGTAGGTCTTGAGACTCTGGCGGACCTCTTCGTCCTCGAAGATATTGAAGTAGGCGAACTCGGTACCGCAGGCCTTGAGCGCGGCGACTGCCTGCGACGAAAAGCCGCACTGCGGGAAATCGGGGGTGCCCTTGATGTAGATCAGGACGGGGTGGGCGTCGAGCTGGCCCTTGATGCGTTCGTTAATATCCATGTCGATGTCCTGTCTGAGGCTCAGACGTAGAGCTGGGTGCTGGGGACGCGGGTTTCAAGGCCAGCCGTCTCGGGGTCTTTCTTCTTACCCCCCGTGAGCAAGGCCGTACATCCGGAGGCGCCAACGACGAGCAGCACCGCGGCGGCGCAGGCGGCAAGCAATCGGCGCATCATACGGCCTGGTTCTGCTGGGCCGAGCGCTCGGCAACGTTGGCGAGCACGACCCGCTTCTCGTCGTCGCTCATCATGGTCCAGTCGATGATTTCGTTGAGCGAACGGTAACAACCCATGCACACGTCGTGCTCGTCGAGCGTGCAGATCGAGATGCAGGGTGATTGCGGTTTGGATGCCGTCATGAGAGCGACGATAATGCCGGTCTGACTGATGCGCAAGGACCGACTGTGCGAGTTTCCCGATTCAATGCCCACATCACGCCTGAACGACTGGCCAAGGACCGCAACAAGGCGGTCCATCGCGCGCTAAAGGAGGACGTCGGCAAGGGCGACGTCACCGCCGCGCTCGTCTCGGCAACCGAGCTTGCGCGCGCCACGGTCGTCGTTCGCGAGGATGCCGTGCTCTGCGGCCGCGACTGGTTCGACGCCGTGTTTGCCGAGCTGGACAGCGACGTCACTATCGACTGGGCTGCCGCCGATGGCGATGCGCTCGAGGCCGACCAGGTCGTGTGTCGATTGTCGGGCCCTGCGCGTGCGCTGCTCACGGGTGAGCGCACGGCGCTCAATTTCTTGCAGACGCTATCCGGAACGGCAACCGTCGCGCGCCGGTACAGCGATGCGCTGGCGGACACGGGCTGCCGGGTGCTCGATACGCGCAAAACGATTCCCGGCTTGCGCCTCGCGCAGAAGTACGCGGCCCGCACCGGCGGCGCCGTAAACCACCGTATCGGCCTGTTCGACGCCATTCTCATCAAGGAAAATCACATCGCCTCGGCAGGCTCGATCGCCGACGCCGTCCGCGCTGCGCGAGCCTCAAGCCCCGCGCTGCCCGTGGAAATCGAGGTCGAGTCGCTGGCCGAGCTTGAGCGCGCCCTGGACGCGGGTGTCGAACGCGTGCTGCTCGACAACTTCTCGCTGTGCGATCTGGAGCAGGCTGTGGCCATCAATCGCGCGGCCGATGAATCGGCGGAGCTCGAAGCGTCGGGCGGCGTGGAGTTCGATGACCTGGCGGGCATCGCGGCAACGGGCGTGGACTATATCTCGACGGGGGCGCTGACCAAACACCTGCGCGCGACCGACTTTTCCATGCGCTTCGCGTTTGAGCGCAAGGGCAGTTAAAGGCCGATGGCTTCCTGGAGCTTCTGCGGCTCGGCGACGCCGTAGCCCTGCGCGTAGTCGATACCCATGCCGCGAAGCATGGTGATGATCTCGGGGTTCTCGGCGAATTCCGCGATCGTCTGCTTGCCCGTTAAGTGCCCGATCTCATTGATCGAGCGCACCATCTCGCGGTCGATGGGATCGTGCAGGATTTCCTTTACGAAGCTGCCGTCGATCTTGAGAAAGTCGACAGGGAAGTGCTTCAGGTAGCCGAACGACGACAAACCGGTGCCGAAGTCGTCGAGCGCGAACTTGCAGCCCAGCTCCTTGAGCGCGTTGATGAAGCGGTTGGCCTGCGAGTAGCTCGCAATGGCTGCCGTTTCCGTGATCTCGAAGCAGATCTTGTCGGGTGAGATGCCGCTTGTCTGCAGTTGCTCGATGACGAAGGGCAGGAATTTCTCGTCACCCAGGCTCTGGCCCGAGAGGTTGATCGAGCACAGCGAGAGGCGCGCGCGTTCATCGGCTTCTGAGACTAGCCAACGCAGCGCATTGCGGATCACCCAACGATCGATGTTGGGCGTGATCCCGTAGCGTTCCGCGGCACCAATGAACAGCTCAGGTGAGACCAGGGCACCGTTCTCATCACGCATGCGCACGAGCAGCTCGTAGTGCGCGCCCTGGTCGACATCCTGCAGCGGCAGGATGGTTTGGCGGAACAGCTCGAAGCGGTCTTCCTCGAGTGCGGTGTTAATGCGCGCGGCCCACTGCATTTCGCGGCGGCGGCGCATCATGTCGATGTCGTTCTCGTGGTAGCCGTGGACGCGGTTGCGACCACCGTCCTTGGCCGCGGCACAGGCGCTGTCGGCAGCCGACAGCACACTGGCCACGTCCTCGGACTCGCCCCCCGTGAGCGGTACGATGCCGACACTGGCCGTGAGCCGGAAGCTGCGCTCGTCCCACTGGAAACGGAACTCGCCGATGGCTTCGCGCAGCATGTCGGCCGTGGTCATGGCCTCCTCGATGGTGCAGCTCTCGAGCAGGATGCCGAATTCATCCCCGCCCAGGCGCGCCAGCGAATCGCGCCAGCGGATTTTAGACTTGAGCAGCTTGCCGAGCTCTTCAAGCAGCTTGTCGCCGGCACTGTGACCACAGGTGTCGTTGATGATCTTGAACTGGTCGAGGTCGAGGTGACAGACCACGTAGCTGGTCTCTCTCGACTCCGAACTCTTGAGCGCGCGTTCCACGCGGCGCTCGAACTCACGGCGGTTGACGAGCCCCGTGAGCACGTCGTGGCTCGCGTGGTAGGAGAGCTTGCGGTTGAGCTCACGCGCCTCGCTCACGTCGTGGAAGACGAGCACGCCGCCCGTAATCACGGAATGGCCGTCACGAATCGGTGAGGCTGTGCTCTCGATGTAGAGTTCGTTGCCGTCGCGGCGGATCAGCAGCGTCGGCCGGTTCGACTTGACGGACTTGTTGCGGCGCACGGCCACAGCCAGCGGGTTTTCGAGCGGCTCGCAGGTTTCCTCGTGGAACGCGCGGAAAATCTCGTCGAGCGGCCGGCCCGTCGCGTCGTCGACCTTCCAGCCCGTGAGCTCTTCGGCCACGGGATTGATGTACTCGACAATGTTGGTTTCATCGGTCGTAATCACGCCGTCACCGATGGACTGCAACGTGATCTGCGCCGATTCCTTCTCGCGGAACAGCGCCTCTTCGTAGAGCTTGCGTTCGTTGATGTCGACCTCGACACCCACAAGCCGGCGCAGACGGCCGTTGTCGTCGAGGACCGCCTTGGCCTGGCTCGTGACCCAGTGCCAGTCGCCGTTGCAGTGGCGCATGCGGTGCACGCTTCTAAACAGCGGGCTGCGGCCCTCGAGGTGGTCGCGCATTTTGGACTGCACCGAGGACATGTCTTCGGGGTGCACGAGCCGGTACCAGTCGGGCGTGATGTCGTCGACATCGACGTCATAGCCCAGCATTTCTTTCCAGCGCCGCGAGAAGCGGATCTTCTTCGTATCGCCGTCGAAGTCCCAGACGCCGTCGTTGGCCGTCTCTCGGTAGAGCGCATCGCGCTCGCGCATGTCGGCCAGCAGTGTTTCGATGCCGGCGCGCCCCAGACCTGCGCCGAGGTTCGCCGCCAGCAGCTTGAGCAACAGGCTCAGATCGGCCGGCCAGCGTTCGCAGGGGTTTTCGTTGACGAGCCCGAGCACGGCGACGAGCGGTGCGGGCTCCGAGGCAACGTCCGACTGCGTGGTGATACCCACGAGCAGACAACTGCCAAAGTGAATCTCAGAGAGTGCGCGCGCGGCATTCGCCAGGCTGCCTTTGACGGTGGCCGAGTCGTGAAACTCGACGACGCGCAGCTCACCGAGCCGCGCCGTCATCGCAGGCCATTCGCTGAGCGCCCGGCCCTCGAGCACCTGCGGGCGCACCTTGGTAAAGCCGGCCGTGGCAGCCGCCACGCGGGCAACCGTGTCGTCTTCAGGATCGATGAGCGCCGCAAAGGCGGCATCGCAGCCCGTGGCGTCTCGCAGCAACTGGATGGGAATTTCGAGGCGCGCCGGATCGGCGATATCTGGTGAGAGGAAGGCAACCGCGATCTGCGTGTACAGCGCATCTACGCCGGGCTGATGCGCCGCCGTCCGGGATGCGAGAGCAGGCGAAATGCTGCTCGGGCCGTCTTCCCTTCCCGTCATGTTCTAGCCGGCCTGAACCGGCGAATTATTCGTCATGGTCTATGCCCGGCTCGCGTTCCGTACGGCGCCATGTTGCTCTGTCATCGGCTTTGCATTCTGGCACGGTTCTTAAAGAAAACAAGCTAAGCGAATGAATAATCAGGGGGTGATGGGATTATGTCCAATCTTGGATCGGCCAGTATGCGGTTTCACTTGCCCACTCGCCCATGCTCGCCCACCCCATTTACGCGCCGCTTACATCCGGAAGCGGCCTGATCTGAACGAACTTGAGGCAAAGAGTCGGAGTATACGAGTGACAATCGTCGTGCAGAGATCGAAAAGCGATGCGGGCTCACATGTCAGACCGGGCAGCGGTACTAGTCCCACACGACGATCATCGAGCCGCGTTCCTTGTTGAATTCATCAACAACAAGGTGTGCAACACCGCCAGTCTCGCTGGCCGTCAGCATCATCTGCATGAATGCCTGTGGGTTCTCCTTTCGTATCGACTCGTGGCCGTACCACTCGACGATGCAATTCTTCGTTCTGCATTCGACGAGCGTGGGCGAACTTCCATAGAACTCCATAGCGGTCTGAAGTCTTTCGCGGAGCTCTTCCTGTTTCGCGGGCGCCCAGTCCGGGTCAACGGTTTCCTCTCTTACTGTCGAAATCGCTTCATCGATCGTCATGCCCGCAAAAACCGGAACCTCTGGTCTGGGAACCAGGCCTGCAATCCGATTCGGTGGTTCCAATTTCGGTGCACTGGCCTCGATAACAGGCTCTGATAGACGCTCGGTTTGCGATAGCGTTTGAATACGATCGTCGGCGGGAGTCTGCTCCAAGCGCCCGTTCGGTTTGGAAGGCTCGGCAAGCGGCGTCGACATCGATTCCCGACGTTGCTCAGCGACTTCAGCCTGATGTATTCGCGACCCGAGCAGAAAGCTCACAGACGCAGTAGCAGTCAGCAGCAATACCCAACCGGCGCTTGTTGATATTCTCATGGCAGCAACAACGGGATCATGTCTGGTCAAACGCGCGCAGGACCTCGCGCGTCAAGTCCCAGCGATTAAATCCCTGCCGCCCGTAGTCGAGCCCGCGCCGGACGATGACAAGCTCGTGCGAGGGCACGACGATGACGTACTGACCTCGGTTGCCGGCCGTGGCGAAGGCGTCCTTGGGCACGTCATCGCGGCTGTCGGGTACGAGCCAGAACTGCCCACCGTAGTCGTTGCCCCGGCTGGCCGCCGCGGGCGCGGGCGTGGTCACGAAGTCGATCCAGTCCTCCGAGATGAGACGCTCGCCCTGCCACACACCGCGTTGCTGGTAGAGCAGCCCGAAGCGCGCGAGGTCGCGGGCGTTGGTGTAGACCTGGCTCGAGAGGATGAAGTCGCCGAAGCGGTCGGTGGAAAGCAGCGTCGAGCGCATGCCCAGACGGTCCAGCAGCGACGTACGCGGGAAAGTCGCATAGTCGTCGCCCAGCTCGCGCTTCATCGCGGCCACGGCCAGCAGTGTGTCGTAGTTCTCGTAGTCCCAGTGCGTGCCCGGCGTGCGGATGAGCCCGCGTCGGCGTGCGCCTTCGTTGGAGCTCGCGCCGGCCCAATAGGCAAGCCCGGAACCCGTTGCATACTCCATGCGGAAGCTGTCCACAGGGTAGAGGCCGCTGGCCATCTGCAGCACGTGGCGCAGCGTGATGGCATCGCGGGGCTCTTCCTCCGCATCGCCTGTTTCGGGCAGCCAGTCGAGGCCCAGCGATGCATCGAGCTCGAGGCGTCCGGCGTCAACGAGCTGGCCGATGAGCGTTACCGCGATGCTTTTGGCGGTGGACCAGGTGCGTGTGCGCGTCGTGGCATCGAAGCCCGGCGCGTAGCGCTCGTGGATGATCTGACCGCGGTGGACGATGAGCAGGCTGACCGTGTCCTGCTCGGGCGTGGGGCGATTGAAGGCCCAGTCGCTGGCCGCCTGCAGGGCGTCGGCGTCGATAGACGTAGGCAGCGGCTGCGCCGTGACCACGTCGCCAATAGGCCAGGCGGTGTCGGCCGGGTCGTTGTCCGGATAAGGCAGCGTCAGTTCGGGCAGATATGCAATGTCCTCAGCGCCCTGGTTGGGCGCCATCACGACGCAACCGATGCCCTCGCGGAAGGCCGCGCGCACGACAGGACCAGAAGACGGTCCACCAACGGCCACAGCCATGCGTTCGACATCGATGTCGTACTCGCCGGCGCGGGCGCTGCCAACTGCGTCCTCGAGGTACGCCAGCTCCTGCGCGAAGACCTGGTTTAGCGAGCGGCGCGAGGTGAACAGCCCGTTGCACATCAGCACGGCCTGTACGCCGTTGCGGATCAAGTGGCGGTTGGCGGCGAAGTAGTCGAAATCGCTGGCCGACGTACTGGCCGCAGCGACCAGCAGCAGAGTCATCGCGAGCCTTGGCACCATTTCGCTCCCCAGAATCTTGGCAAGGGTTCGCATTCTCGATGCATCGGGTGCTCACCGCAAACCAGCCGCCGCCAAACGGTTAAGCCGGCGGCCAAACGATCAATCTGCGCGCAGTGAATGTGCACATTTGCGGGTGCCATGTCGTGGCACCCCATGAAACGATGTGAAAGATGGCGGCGAAGATCACTCCAATCCCTGACGGCCCCCTCGTTATAGAGGAGGCACCGCCCATCGTGGGTGATGGCGGAACACCGATGGCAAAGGGTGGGCGTGGCCCGCTGTGTCGGTGCGGCGCCTCGAAAATGAAGCCATGGTGCGATGGCAGCCACAAGGCCGCGGGCTTTTCGAGTGCGCCTACGGACGCGACGCTTCGCGATCAGCCGCTGCGCTACCCGGCGACCACCGAGGAAACTCGCGTGAGCATCTCCTACACGCCCGTGCTCTGTTCCCACGCCGCGGAGTGCTCCAGATTGGCAGCGAGCGTTTTTGATCCGACGCGTGATCCCTGGATCAAGCCAGACGAAGGCAGCCTCGAATCGATAAGAGACGTCATGGCCGCCTGCCCGTCGGGGGCCTTGAGTCTTTCTCTCGACGGCGCTCCGCACGAGCATACGACAAGCCGTGAGAGCGAGATCCGGATCGAACCCAATGGGCCCTACAGAGTGACCAACGTGACCCTAGAGGCGCCCTTCACCATTTCGGGTGCTACAGAGAAGAAATACGTGTTGTGCCGTTGCGGGCAGTCCAACAACAAACCGTTTTGCGACGGCACACACCATGACATCGCTTGGCGTGACGGCAGCTGAGGTCGTCTCGCCGAGAGAACGCCCCTAGCGTGGTCGTCGGCACGCCGCCCCACGTCGAGGCGGCGTGTCGACGGATACGCCGCTACGGGATGCGGAACACTGCCACGGCCGACGGATAGCCCAAGGGCTGACCTTCGATGCCGACGTGCGGCGTGCCGGACCCCGGGTCTTCGGGCGTGAGCAGCTGGCGCGCCAATTGGCGCTTGTCGCCGGAAGCAGCCGGACCGTGTCCGAAGACAAACAGCCAGATCTGCGAACCCGGAGACGGCTCAAAGCTGCGCAGGCTGCCCTGGAAGTTGGCAAGACTGCGGCTGCGCACGATCGCGCCGTCCATTCGTCCGAATACGGCGAGCGGATTGAGGAACTCGCCGGACGCGTCGGGCGTGAAGAAGTCGGCAAGCCCGCAGGGCGTTGCGTAGCCGATCGGTTCCGGCACCGGTATTGGTGCCGTTTCAGGCGTCAGCGGGAAGTTCGCACAAGCCTCAGGCTTGTCGATGTACACCCACCAGACGGTGTACGGATTTCCGGCGGTCAGGCCGCGTACACGCATCGACGAGTACATGCCAAACGGCGTTGCGCACAGGCTGGCCCGGCCACGTGCCTCATTTCCGATGAGCGCTTGCTCCCAGAAGTCCACAACGGGCTGCGAATCACAATACCAACCCCAGGCGTTGTATCGGTCCGTTGCAGCGCCTGAGTCGCCAGCCGACGCTGCATTTGCAACGCCCAGCAGCAACGCAACAAGAATCAGGTGTTTCATATTCAGTCTCCCTTTCAACGATGATGTGTGTCTGCACACTCAGACCCCGCAAACAGCGTCACGCGGGGCGACTGAAAGGTCCTGAAAAAAGGCCGAAAGTTCTGTGAAACCGTTGCGAATGCGCAGCGCTGGGCGGCTGCGCGCGATTCTGCTCAGTCGGGAATGATCGCGACGTCGTAGCGTTTCAGCCAGGCCGAGAGTGCCCCGTCAGCCAGCAGTGACGCCCATGCGGGATCACGACGTACGCAGTCCGGACAGACGAAACCCTGGTCCGCCGATGTCCACAGGCGCTCGACCGCTTTGTCCGGTGCGCCCGCCAGAAGCAAGAGCACAGACTCGCGATAGGCGACTTCGCCATCGACCAGTCCCTCGGCGTCACGCTCTCCAGTGATGCCGGTCAGGATATTGATGGCGCGCTCCGGCGTGTCGCTCATCACCGCCAGCAATGCGGTGCAGAATCGGGAATACAGATCAGCGGGGAATCGGCGACGGGTTTCTGAAGCGATCCGCTCAGCACTGGAGATATCGCCGAGGCGAAAGAGCGCATAGGCGCGCTGGAAATTGAAAAATGGGGCGTCAAACGGAGGCTGCGTATCGATGTAACGCTGCCACTTCGTGACATAGAGATAGATGTTAGGCGTTTCGCCGGTTTCGGCGACCAGAACTAGCGGATCCAGTGCCAGAGCGCGGTCCATGGCCGCCTCCGAGGCGCTAAGGTCGCCGACATAGTTCTGAAGGTACGACTGCGTCGACCACAGTGCCGCGATGTCTGGCGACTCAGCGGTCGCCTGTGTCGCGACATCCAGCGCACGTTGGACCTCGCCCATGGCGGCCATCGCCGAGGTCTTGACCTTGATCGCCTGTGGGTAATTAGGACGCAGCTCTAGCACTCGGTCGGCTGCCGCAATTGCAGATGTCAGAGACGAATCACCGAGTCCGCAGGCCCAAGACTCGACCCAGGCAGCCCAGGCAAATGCCATCCAGCCGCGCACGAACGTCGGCGTGTTCTCGACCACTGGCCGAATATCTGCCGTGAGCTGCGGGTTGCACTGCTCTTGTTCCAAAGCCGCCATGACGGAAGCGTAGGTCTCGAAGTCTCTGAGATCATCAGGAAACCCGCTCGGCGCCGGCCCGACAATGTGGCCGGGCAGACGCTCCAGCGCGCGCTCGACGATGAGGTCGCGAAGCGCGAGGAATTCCGCCGTCGTCGTTGTATCGACGCTCGCGGGCAGGGAGAACACACCCAACGAGAAGCGGTTGCCCTGATCGACCTGCCACAGCCAGATTTGTACGCGGTCGGCCGCACCGCCAGGTACGGTAGAGATATCGCCGGTGACGAGCCAGTCGATCGCATTCTCGCGCGAGACATCCAGTTGGCTTCGGGTCGATGACTCGGTACCTATGCCACGTATTGAAAGCGCATCCATCTCATCAAGCCGCAGTCGCAGCGCCTCCGTCAGCAGGGTAGCGCCCGAGCGTGAACGGTTGGCCGCCGGCGCGATTTCCGTCACGGCGATGAGGTTCGTCGCACCCTCCGCTGGCGCCCATGGCTTGCGAAGTGTGATTCCGACTGCGACAACGGCGAGGATGCCAATGATGACGATGATGCGGTTCAGGCTCGGTGCGCGGCGCGAGCCGCCGGATCGCGGAACGATCTGAGACGTGACTTCCGCATCGAATATGAAGCCGCGCTTGGGCACTGTCTTGATGAGCGTCCGGTCGTGATCACCGCAGGCGCGCCGGATCTCGGCAATACACTGCGTCAGCGAATCCTCGGTGACGACGGTGTCGGACCAGACGTTTGAGAGCAACTCCGATCTGCTGAGAAGCCGACCGGGGTGGTCCAGCATGTAGCGCAGCACGGCGAGCGTCTTCGGCCGAAGCCGCTCCGTCGAGCCACGACCGGACAGCGCTCCCAATTGCTCGTCGAGCTCATAGCCAGCAAAGCGCCAGCAGACTGCAGATTGATTCGGCTCGGTCATCTCGACGGGATGTTCCCCAGGTATCGAAACGGCCCGGGCGGGCTACTTGGGGCATAGCATTACCGACTTCAGGTCAGATTCATAGCGCAAGCTCACCCCTAGAACTTGAAGCCAATCAGGAAACCGATGACCACCGAATCATCTTCGCCATCCGCGATGTCGTAGGACAGCGTTGTCGCAAACGTCATCTCGTCGAGCTCCCACTCGTAGTAGCCCCCAACCCGGAAGGCGCCCACATCCTCCGCCTCGCCCCATTCGAACCCCGGGCCAACCTGGAGCACCAGGTGCCGCGACAGGTGAATGTCAGCGACAGCGAACAGCGAAGTGGCGCCCACATCACCCTCCGCGCGTTCAATGACGAAGCCGAGACCAAGGCGCTCGTCCAGAGCGTATTCATAATCAATGCCGTAGGTGAACCCGACGTCGCCCTCGTCAACGAGCTCAGTTGCCCCCAGCAACAGGGACACGTGATGCGGCGATTCCGCCTGGGCAGCCGCCGGCAGCGCACTGGCCGCGACGAGACACACACCCAACGGCCACAGACTGGAGCGCCCGCCCATCACCGACGCATCGCATCAATTGACCGTTTGCGTGCGGATGCCTCATTGCGTAAGAGCTTCTTGAACGCACGCATCTGGGTAGCTGACAAGATTCGATCCGCCGCATCCTCCGTGTCGTCCATGAGATCATCCATGTCATCGTTCAGCTGTTTTGCATCGCGATAGCTCAGTCGAATGTCTGGCCGCTCGTAGTCGGCATTGATGCCGTAGGTCATGAGCAATCTGCGTTGATCGGCAAGTGTTTTGGCGATCAACTGTTCAAGCTGGACGGCCTCCTCTCGATCCAGCGTCACATCCTTCCTGAGCGCGTACATGATGTCCGTCGGCGTGGGCAGAAACCCGGACGTCTTGACCGAACCTCGAGGCCTTGGCGGCGGTGGGGGTGCCTGAGCCGCGAGTACAGGCGACAGCGCCGTCAGGCTGCTGCCGACCGCGAGTATCTTAAGGATCGCGCGCCGGGACGGTCGTTCCCGCAACCGAATCGCATCATCATTCTCAGGTCTGGTGCTCATCGAAGTCTCCCGCAATGTGATCAAAAATCGATAGTCGCCACCGCGTTCAATCGCGTGCCATCGCCCTCGCTGCCATCAAACGTCTCCTGGGCCGCATAGCTGAGCTCGAGCCCGAGCGTGATGTCGCGTTGTGGCGTCCAGAACAGGTTCATTCGGTAGCGCTCTCCACTCTCGAAGGCACTGCCCAAAGAGCCATCGGGCGCGTCCAGGTCGACGGCGCTGGCGACAAACGTGGAGCGCCAGTCTTCTGACCACCAGTGTTGGTAACCGATGTAGCCGCCCAGTATTTCGGTCGCTTCGACCGAGCCATCCGCACTGATCACCCCCTCAAGCCCCGCGCCCGCAAAGACCGAGAAGTAGTGCGTAAAGCCCTCGCCCCCGGACAACCCGAAGACGATGTTGTCGCGATCCGCGAACCAGGGTGTGTTGATTCGCCCCGTCACATTCAAACCACCCGCGAAGGTGTCGTCTTCATCGGAGTCCAAACGTAACGCGAGCGCCGCCACCCTGACGCGCCCCCAATCGCGGTTCGCTTCAACGAAGCCCGTGACGTTGGGCACCGCATCCGAGGCAAACAGGTCTTGGGTATCGGTCAGGTCGCCCGCAGGATTCTCGACCCCGAAACCGTATCTCCAGACACCCTCGGTTCCGACGTCCTTTACCCAACGAAGGCCGGGGTTTCTGAGAACGGGTTGACCCAACGGCGGCCCGAAATCGACGGTTTCCGGACTAGCTGCAATATCCGTAAATTGCGACCACCACTGCCCGACATAGAAGTTGCCGACCTGCGCGGCCACGTGACGAATGCGCACTTCGTAGTTGTTGATGAACTCGTCGCCGCCTCCGAAAAAATCGAACTCGAGAAACGCTCTGAGCTCACCGACAGGAACGGGCCGTCGGTAATCAATGTTGAAGCGGCTGTTGCGTACGTGGAATCGAGACTGACTAGCGCTGTCCTCGGGTGTTCCGTCCAGCGGGATGCGTCGATGATTGACGACATCCTGGAATCCAAGGCTGTCAAAGTCGAAGCTCCCTTCGGCGCGGACGAATCCGCCCAGGCGCACGGATGCCTGCGAGTCCGGAATCTTGATCGCGCCCTCGAAGTCGCCCGCGGTGATGATCGCGGCATCGGGGAAGCGGCCCAGTGGCTGCTCAGGATCCACGAGCAGTATGTCGATGGCATCGTCTTCCTGATCGGGCGCCGGGGCTCCAATAGCGTCAGCCTCGGTCTGCATCGCGACCCGCGACAACGCCGCCCGCAGCGCCTCGATTTCAGTGGCCTGTTGCGCGACTACCGCCGCGAGCGCCTCCACTTGATCCGCCAACTCGGACACCTCGTCGGCTTGGGCCGGCACCTGGGCGCCCATCATAAGCACTGCCGCAACCAGGGAGAGACCTCGATAATGGCGAAGTTCACCAGGCGCGACCTGTGCGCCACGGGTCACGGCCTGTGGTTCATCCATGCTCATGAAGACGCCCACTTAATGGCCGTGCGCGCTGTGGTCGCCGCCACCCGGGACAGCGGGCATGACGACCTCGAGCACTTGCATCATTCCGAAGTCCTCGTGGTCAAGAATGTGACAGTGCAAGACGAACGTACCGATATAGCGCCGATAGTGCGTTCGAACCGTGACCACATAGGGCGCGCCAAAAAGATTGGTCGGCAGAAACACGGTGTCTTTCCACTGGCCTGACAGACCCGCATAGACGGAGCCGGAATCAAACTTACTGACATCGACCCCGGTATCGGGATCGATGATGCTGACAATCTGGATCGGATTGACGTGCTTGTGGAACGGGTGCCCCTCCGTGAACGCGGCCAGCGTCCATTCCTCAATGTTGCCCAGTGTGAGCGTTCTATCGACGCGCCCGGCCACGAATTCGTCCGGTTCTATGAGTTTCGGCAATTTGCCGGGTGCGAGCTCAAGCTCGCCGACGACGAATTCATTCTTGGGGGCGTCCTCGACAATGAACGTGTCGAAGCCCAGCGTTTGGTAGTTGTCGACTTCCCGCTCCAACAGCGACTCATGTGCCGTAAAGGCCGTGAGTCGCATGTCGTCTGCTGCCAGCTCGTCCGCCACGCGCGTGCGAATGGACTCGGGCATATGCGTCCGTGCGGCGTCGACGAGAAACGACTGGATGTGTGCTTTGGGGCTCTCGACTTTGAGTGCATCGGGAGAGCCGCCCACACGCACGAATCCGAGCAGCTGGCGCTGCTTCTCCTGCATCCGGATGTTCTCGTTCTTGGGCGCATCGTTGTCGATGATGCAGTACAAGCCCGGTTCCGGAAACGCGACCAACACATCGTCACGGTATCCCGGGTGCAGCATGGTGCGTTTTTGCACGTTGATCCGCGATCGGGTCAGTCCATCCAATGCGATCGACAGCTGCTCTACTTCCGCCCCACCGCACAGGTCACCAACATAAGCATCTCGCTGGCCAACATCGCCCGCGCTGTATTTGAGATCGCTTTTGTCGCCCGTGAATCGGCGAAAACTCACAGAGATCGAACCGCTGACGCCAGCCTGAATAAAGCGCCAGCGCTCAATGTCTCCGGCGGTGACACCCTCGATCGTCGGGATGACGCGCCCGTTGATCGCTGTATGCCGACCTGAGACCTCCCATCGAATCCGAACGTCGGGAATGCCTGACGGCGTATCGAAGTTCTCGAACATGCCGAACTGGTTGTAGCCCTCAACCATACCGACATCGCCTTCATCGCATATCCAGAAGCCCGCTTCGTCGGTCTTGATGTCGATCGAGCCGTCGCTCTGCCGGGGACCGCAGGCGTAGGCGATTTGTGTCAACGTCATGATGCGTTCGCCGATGGGTGCGCCATCGGGCGTCCGCAACAGCGTGTCGATGTCCCCTGTGTGATCCGGCCCAGGCAATCGCTCGCCGCGAATTATTAAGGGACCGCCCATGCCGCTGCTGACCTGAAGCGCGGTGGAACCGTGGGTATGCGGGTGATACCAGAACGTGCCCGCCGGGTGATCCGCAGGAATGTTGTATTCGTGCGTAAAGTCGGCGCCAGGACGGAGGCTGAGCAGCACGTTGTCGGAATTGCCGGCAGGGCTCACCCACAGCCCATGGACATGCATGTTCGTGGTGTTGAAGCAATGCGGGATGTTGATGTCGCCGTGGTCGATACAGGACGGATCGTCGGCCGGCAGGTCGTTTTTGAGATTGAACAGAAACGTATCGCCGGGCCGCAGGTAAATCGCGGGCGGCACAAAGGGCACCTCCGGATCAACGCCCACGCCCTGGTAACTGCGGAGTCTAACCGTGTCCATCCGGCCGGTCGCCGGATTGAAGAGTTCGCCCTCGGTGTAGGCGATTCGAGCGCTCCAGGCGACCGTACCTGCGGGTCTGCTCATTAGGGCGTCGCGTGTCTCCAGCTGTTGCGCCGGCGACGAGTAGCTCGCGTAAGTGATGCCTGCCGTCGGGACGGCCGTATTCGCCGCGGCTTGCTTCGTGTCGGCGGCAAGTATGGGCGCGGACGCAAGCATGAGTGCGGACGTCGTAGCGACAATTCGGCGACGTGCATTCATGGAGGTACCCAGGTCGGTCATGATTTGAACTCCCAGTTAATGGCAAGGCGCTGCGCGCCTCAGACCATGCCGGTCCGACGGGCTAATTGATCACAAGCTCTGGATAGCCTTCGATGGGTTTGATCATGTTGTGGAACATCTGGGTTCCTTTCTGGCTCTCCGGGTACTCGTAGTCCGGGAAGGTGTACTCAGACACAAAATCCGAAAGACGGAAGTAGACGCCCTTCATGGAAGAGATGAGGTCCACGTCGCCCGTGTCGATGTTGCGACGCAGGGCCAAAATGAACTGCGCATCTTGGTTGTCTGCTTGCAGAGTTCCGGCGAATGGCACGTGCGTACCCTCTACGCCAAGCGTATCCCCCAAACCTGAGAACGCTGTCGTCAGGCCTGGCGCCTCAGCCAGGTCCTCCATCTTGATCAGATTGGCGCTCATCTCCCGGTTGATCACCAGCACGAATTGCTCGGGCTGCCGTTCCATGTTGTAGGCGGTCACTGTCAGAACCTCGACGGGCGTGTTGCCATAGCCAAGTTCCGCGATCGTCTTCCCCACCACATGCGCACCGTCTAAGAGCGCATCGGCCGGGATCGTCACCAGCGGGGTGCACGTGTACGCGGCAATAAGCGTTTTCTTGCCGCCGACGGTCGCGATGGCCATGGCGCGAATTGGAGCGCGCGTCTCGTTCTGATTGTGCGCGGTATGAAACATCTCGATGGTCGAGACATCGGCGCCCGACTCGAACGGGAAAGCAACCTGACGAAGCGTGGACGCGAATTCGCCGTTGGATAGGCCTGCGATGTAGAGCACGCCGTCGTCGAACTCGAAATCGGTCACGGACAGCGTGGCAGCGGGAATGTCCCGCCAGAATGACACCGATGCATCGGGTGGCTCGCTCAGCGAAATACTGGTGAACTTCAAATCCCGAAACGGAACGGAGGCGACTTCACCGTCGGGAGTCACACGAATCAGCTCTGAGCGGACCCCGTCCGACGAACGGACTGACGCAGAAATGAACGCCGCCTTGGTGACCGGGTGAACCGCCAGGTCGTGATAGCTGATGCTCAGGGGGCTCGTTTCAAGAAACTCGGCAAGCTGGGTGCCAAAGCCGACAAAATTGTACGGCGTCGAATCCAGGTTGCGCGTCTCGTCAGGGATCCCGCTCAACTCGAACGCATAGACGCGATTCTGGTTGGGGTCCGCCGCGAAGAGTATGTTCGCGCCGCCGAATTCCAATACGGACAGTGATTTCGGGGGAACCTGAGAACCGGAATCCGAAGGCATCGCGCCAGCGGTTGCCTCTGCTGTTAATGGCGCCGCCGAACAAGCTCCGCTCATCAGCAGTGTCGAGAGCAGGAGAACAACAAAGCGAAAATCTGGTCTGGTCATCGCAAACACTCTCTTGAGAAACGTTCGCGTTTAGAACTATCACCTCCAGGCGCCTTTCAATAGACGCCTGGGTGCGCACCCCTTGTGCGTTGACACAGCAATTTGACAAGCCAGAACTGCGGCTCTTCGCTGTCAAATCCGTGTGCATTCTCAGGTGTCGGAAAAACATGGACAAGGCCGAATCGAGTGATCGACGGACGCGGCCTGTGACGAGCTTCAACTTCGACATGCAACTGTCGACGCCGCAGCACAATGTGCACCGTCACGGGGCTGGGGCGAAATGTGGCGTTCCGCGTGAGCGCAATGCGCACATTTGCTGGTCCCCGTGGCACCCACTATCGCCCCACCCCTGCCCGCGGATCGTCAGCGGTCAGCGGACTCGAACAACGTTCTCGCAAGGCTTGCCACGAGCTCGGGCTTCTCGGTGTGAATGAAATGGTTGGCATCGACAATGATGACGCGACCCTGTGGAAGGAGGCTTGCCGATTTCGCGTATTCCTCAGGATGTTGCCCGGGGTCGTCGTCGCCTTGTACCAGATACACCGGCATCGTCATATTGGGGAGCGTCTTCGCCATCCGGAATTCGCGCTCGATATCGAAACTGGTCCCACGGAAGGTGCGAGCAGCTGCCTCAGCCGTTCCCTCGAAACCCCACTCCCATTCGAGCCTGGCGATTTCTTCCTCAGGCAGCGTCACGGAGACATAGTCACCCGCGTACAGGTTGCGAATGAGGCCTGGCCGACTCTGAAACTCGACGGTCGCCATGTCCGCATGGGGTGGTCTCGGCAAACCGTGCGGCTGATCGAATGACTGCTGCATCCTGAAGAACGACCTGACGCGCTGGCTCAGCGGTTTATTTGCGAGCAAGTGATCGGCAATCACGCTGCCGCGATCATGGGTCACGAGGTGGAAGTCCTGGACATCGATGACGCCGAGCAGGCGGATGAGATCCTTCGCCACGGCGCTGTAACTGACATCAACTTCTGCCCGCTTGTCAGACTGACCATATCCCAGGGTGTCCACCGCAATCACGTAGTAGTCATTTGCCAGAAGCCGCATCACTTTCGAATAGGCATACCAGGTGTCCGGGTAGCCATGCACAAACAGAACAACGTCATTGCTGGGGTCGCCTGCGGTCACAAAGTGCCAGACGGGCTCGCTCGCCCGGACAAACCAATGGGCGCCGAAGACGCCGTTCCCAAGGTACTCAAGCTCGCCGTGACGACTCACAGTTCCGGAGGGTGCTGGCGCCTGAGGATAGCGATCACGATCTTCAACGAAGTAGGGAAAGGGATAGGGCTCGTAGCTAAACGGCTGCCAACTTGGTGGCTCATTCGCCTCAGAGTGCTCCGCCCAGGCGGAATGGCCCACGAAGGCCAAAAAACAAAGCGTGCATGAGGCCAAAAGACTGGCGAATCGGGTTGATAGACTCATTCTCTGTTCACCTCCCACGCAACCAGCGTGGCTTATTTCGGGGGGATTGGCGGATGGCCCAAGCGCATTCGCATCGCCCACCAAACAAGGGCGCAGCGTCATCGGCCATCTGTGCCGTCGTGATCCTTTCACAGGCGCATGCACTGCAATAGCCGACCCGACGCACAGGCACCGCGCATTTTTGTGGCAGCAGCGAAAGCGCTCCAGTGAGATAAACCCGCCTTGTTGAAATTTCGCAGCAGCGAACGACTTTGGTTGTTGGGGGCAACGGATGGCGCCCGATTTGGAGCCGCTTGCCTGACTGGGGGAGTTGATTGCAATGTCAAACAGCTGGGACTACATTCGGACCGCGTACCTGGTCGCAAAGACCGGCACCGTTTCGGCGGCGTCCGAAACGCTATCTCTGCACCGGGCCACTGTCGTCCGACGCATTGATGCGCTGGAGAGCGTGCTGAAACAGAAGCTGTTTATTCGTCATGAGCGAGGCTATGCCTTGACCGACATCGGCAGGGATCTGCTCGCAACTGCGGCGGATGTCGACAGTCTCGTCACGGGCTTTCTGAAACGTACGCAGGCCAAGTCAAACGCCGAAAACCGTCTGGTGATTTCGGGCTCAAGCCTCGTGATCTCCTTATTCCTCCCCATCATCGAGAAGTTTCGGGCCTCCCACCCTCATGTCCAATGCCGTCAGGAAGTCAAAGCCTGCCGCAGCATCGACCTTGAGGACTTGCGCAGCGGCGAGACCCACGTCGCCGCAACGCTTGGGCCAAAGCCGACGTATCCAAACTTCATCGTCCGCAACCTGTTCAATTTTCGTCTTGGAATGTACGCCGCGAAGACCTACGTCGAAGCGCATGGTATTCCCAATTCGACACCCGAATTCTCCGAGCACTGGTTTGTGGGACACGAAGACCCCAATGGCATCGCGCCATTCGCCCGCTGGCGTGACCTACACATACCCGATGACCGTTGGGCGCTCGAGACCGACAGTTACTCCTGTGTGCAGGAGCACATCGCATCTGGACTGGGTATCGGTTTTTCCCCGGAGCACGAGGCGATTCGGCGAAATCTCGTCGAAGTCGTCGCGCCAAAGGAAGAATGGACTCAGCCGTGCTGGCTTGTGACGCACCGGGATACGCGGAAGACACTCAGCGTAGAACGGTTTCTTGAGACCATCCGGCAACACGCAGCGACGGAGAGAGGATTCGTCTTGTCACCCCGGATTCGAACCGAAGACGCCACCTGAATCGCGGACACGCCGCGAACCACCTGAGGGCACTCTTTGGGTTGCCTAACCCACTCGGCGGGCAGGGAATTGGTGCCGATGCGCAGACTCGAACTGCGGACCTACGCATTACGAATGCGTTGCTCTACCAACTGAGCTACATCGGC